>Ga0209189_1000442_pt1 | contig 34660 bp, 31 predicted proteins | sample C_130820_EF_Meta_FD_187308 | JGI IMG/M metagenome (GOLD analysis project Ga0209189, IMG submission 187308) | Freshwater microbial communities from Lake Croche, Canada to study carbon cycling - C_130820_EF_MetaG (SPAdes) (version 3) | ecosystem: Environmental > Aquatic > Freshwater > Lake... | reverse complement strand
AAGCCGTAACCAACGGCGGTTAGCCCGCATAGTGCCGAGAACTGCAGCGTCAGGTCGCTGGACATGGCGCGGTCTCCAAGAGGTCTCGACCCTCATTGAAGCCCCCACAGTAGTGACTAGCGCCGGTCAAACCGCACAAGCTTCGGATTGCCTTAAGCGGTTTCTCCACGCGAATCGCGTAAGGGACTCCGCTCATCGAGTTCATCGAGGTAGTGCGCGACACCCGATCGTTCTCGATTTAACCAGCGTTCAATGGCGGTCTCAAACGCTGGATGGGATAACCAATGGTAGGACGATGTAGCCACCGGCAGCAGTCCCCGCGCCAACTTGTGTTCGCCCTGTGCGCCGCCCTCAAATCGCTGAAGCCCGCGCGCGATCGCCCACTCGATCGGCGCGTAATAACAACATTCGAAATGCAGGCAGGGGACTCGCTCCATCGCGCCCCAGTAACGTCCCCAGGCGTTGATGCCGTCGTGCGCGATCAGGCTGCTCGCGATCAGACGGTCCCCCGCGTGTGCGAGCACGAGCGCAAAGTGCTCGGGCATCGTATCGAACACCTGATTCCAAAATTCATGATTGAGATAAGGCGGACCACCATGTTCGTAATAAGTTCTCTCATAACAAGCGATGAAGAACGCGCGCTCTTCGGCGCGACTTTGAGCGACATCGACAACGCGTACGGTGACCCCAGCCTCGGCGACTTTGCGCCGCTCGGCACGAATTTTTTTGCGCTTCGGTTGCGCCATGGAATTTAAAAAGTCTTCGAAATCGGTCCAGCGGTCGGATTGCCAGTGAAACTGGACACCGTTTCGGCGCAGCCAATGGTCGCTGTGGTCAGCGTGGTCAGCTTGGTCGGCTTGGTCGGCTTGGTCGGCTTGGTCAGCTTGGTCGGCTTGGTCAGCTTGGTCGGCTTGGTCGGCTTGGTCGGCGTCGCTGGGTTGGTCTGGCTCCGATGGGGGTTCGGGCGCGATGGCCAGCGCGGCTTCGTCGGCTGCTTGCGGAAAGAGCAGGTGAACCGACGACAACTGCCCCGATCGGGCGACTATGGGCAGTGCTTTTGCGAGTGCTGCCCGCACGTCCGCGTTGCGCGCAATTAATCGCGGACCCGCCACGGGTGTGAATGGGATGGCGGCCACGAGCTTGGGGTAATACGGAATCCCATTACGTTGATGGGCGTTCGCCCATGCATGATCGAAGACGAACTCGCCCCATGAGTGGTCTTTGGCATAAAGGATGGCCGCGCCCATGAGGGTGCCATCGTCGCTTCGCAATAGCAGGTGTAAGGGCGTCCAACCGGTCTCGGGGCTGGCCGAGCCACTCGATTCGAGGGCGTCGAGCCACTCGTGCCGAACGAAGGGATGACCGAGGGGGCAGACGGCGCTCCGATCGGCTGCATCAGCCTGAATCAGCTCAGCCCACTGCACCCGATCCAAGTCGGCGATACGTCCGACGATCTCCGTGCGATATTCTAGGTCTTTCAATGTCGAACCGTTCACGATGAATCCGCGCTCCCGCGTTCGAATTGCTGCTTTGCAATGCAACCCCGTCGTTGGCGACTTCGAGGGGAACCTGTCACAACTATTGGAATCGACCCGGGCGGCCCATGCAGCAGGTGCCGACCTGGTTCTGACGCCGGAACTGGCTCTGGCCGGATATCCGCCAGAGGACCTGCTACTGCGTCCCGCATTCTATCGAAGCGGTGAGATGGCGTTTGATCGATTGCTCAGCGCGACTCAAGCATGGCCCGATCTGGTGCTCGTTGTGGGCCAGGCGGTCGAGCGTGCTGGCTGCCGACACAATGCGGCAACTGTTGTCCGGGGCGGACAAGTCATCGCGGAGTATTTCAAGCAGGAATTGCCAAACTACGACGTATTTGATGAGCAACGCTATTTCACGCCAGGAAGGCACTCGTGCGTGATCGAGGTCCGAGGGATTCAGGTTGGCATTCTGATCTGTGAGGATTTCTGGCGTGCAGAGGTCCCAGCCCGCGCCCGGGAAGAGGGCGCTGAACTGATCTTGGCGCTCAATGCCAGCCCCTACCACCTGGACAAGCAGCCGCTGCGACTCGAGACGGCTCGGGCGAATGTCTGCAGCTTGGGATGCGCCCTGATCGCAGCAAACCTCGTGGGTGGGCAGGATGAACTGGTGTTTGATGGTGGGTCCTTTGCCCTCGACGCTCAGGGCACGATACGGGCGCAGGCGCGGCAGTTCGCGACGGATTTGCTGTTGGTGGATGTGGTTGACGCAGACGTTGCGAAGGGAGGCCGGGCCAGCGCGCTTAAGCTTTCCGGACGGATCGAGCCAGCGCTCCCGCTCGATGAACAGGTGTATTCGGCATTGGTGTTGGGCGTTCGCGATTATCTCGGCAAGAACGGTTTCCCCGGCGCGTTGCTCGGGCTCTCGGGCGGGGTTGACTCTGCATTGACGATGGCCGTCGCTGTCGATGCGTTGGGCGCCGATCGCGTGCGGGCAGTCATGATGCCCAGCCGTTACACCGCAGATATTTCGTGGATCGACGCCCGCGAAATGGCTGAGCGCCTTGGTGTTCGTTATGACGAGATCCCGATTGCCGGCCCATTTGAGGCGTTCCATGATTTACTGGCCAATGAACTGGTCGGGCGCAGCAGTACCGATACGACCGAGGAGAACCTGCAGGCCCGCATCCGAGGGACGCTTCTAATGGCGCTTTCGAACCGTCACGGATCGATCGTTCTGACGACTGGCAATAAGAGCGAAATGGCCACCGGTTATTGCACCCTTTATGGCGATATGGCGGGCGGTTTCGCTGTGATCAAAGACTTGCTGAAGACCACGGTGTGGCGCCTTTGCCGCTGGCGCAATGGCCACACGCCTGCAATGGTTGCGAATGCAATTGCCGGTGAAATAATTCCAAGCCGTATCATTGACCGACCGCCTTCGGCCGAGCTCCGGCCAGAACAGACCGATCAGGATTCGTTACCGCCCTACGACTTGTTGGATGGCATTCTCGAGCTTTACATGGAGCAGGGTTTGCCAGCTGAAGACGTCGTAGCGGCTGGATTTCCACCCGAGGCCGTGAGTCTCGTTGTGCGTTTGATGAGGATCAATGAGTACAAACGTCGCCAGGCGCCGGTCGGTATCCGGGTGACCCACCGCGGGTTTGGACGTGATTGGCGCTATCCGATCACATCGCGATTTCGTGAGAGCATCCCGACTGCTTGACCAAGGAGAACTGACCATGAAACGGATCACAGCGATTATCAAGCCGTTCAAACTCGACGAAGTTCGAGAGGCGCTGGGCGATGTGGGGGTTACCGGATTGACCGTCACCGAAGTGAAGGGTTTTGGCCGCCAGCGGGGGCATACAGAGCTCTATCGGGGCGCCGAGTACGTGGTCGACTTTTTGCCTAAAGTGAAGATTGAGGTAGTGGTCTCCGACAGCGCGCTCGATGGCGCCATCGATGCCATCGTCAAGGCGGCCCGAACCGGGCGCATCGGCGACGGAAAGATTTTTGTGACTGCCGTCGAACAGGTCATCCGGATCCGGACCGGGGAGACCAACGAGGACGCGATCTAGTTCGATTTAGTTCACGTCGGTCTCGTGGCGTACGGCAATTTCGTTGCGTAGGGCGGGGAACAGAATCACGTCGCGGATGCTGGGCGCGTCGGTCAAAAGCATGACCAGTCGGTCGATTCCGATCCCGCAGCCCCCAGCAGGCGGCATCCCGTACTCGAGCGCGCGAACGTAATCGGCGTCGTAGTACATCGCCTCTTCGTCCCCTGCCTCTTTCGCCCGGGCCTGCGCCAGAAAGCGATCCGACTGATCTTCAGGATCATTCAATTCGGAAAAGCCATTCGCAATCTCGCGGCCGGCAATGAAAAGTTCAAACCGTTCGGTCACGCCCGGTGCATCGGCGGATTCTCGAGCCAGCGGGGATACTTCGACGGGATAGTCGATGATGTAGGTCGGGTCCCAGAGTTTCGCTTCAGCGGTTTCCTCAAACAATGCCAGTTGCAAGGCGCCAATACCGGCGTTCTTGAGGTGCGGCGTTTTCGCGACGTTGACGGAGCGCTCACCGAGGGCGTGGACCAACCAGTCGCGATCATCAAAAGCTGCGTTGGCAAGGGACGGCTCGTGGGTCCGGATTGCGTCAACAATTGTGAGGCGCTCGAACGGCTTGCCCAGATCGAGTGCCCGACCCTGGTATTGCAACGCGGTTGTTGAGCACGCGTGGAGCGCAGCTGCTCGGAGGACCTGCTCGGTGAAATCCATCATCCAGCGATAGTCGGTGTAGGCGGCGTAGAACTCCATCATCGTGAACTCAGGGTTGTGGCGAACACTGACGCCTTCATTCCTGAAGTTACGATTGATTTCGAAGACCCGCTCGAAACCGCCGACTACGAGTCGCTTCAGGTAAAGCTCGGGGGCGATGCGCAGGAACATCGCCTGATCGAGTGCGTTGTGATGCGTCACAAAAGGCTTGGCCGAAGCGCCACCCGGGATGGGGTGCAACATCGGTGTCTCGACTTCCAGAAACCGATGATCAGTCATGAACCGACGCAAGGCATCAAGCGTTCGAGAACGGGTAACGAAGGTCCGTCGGGTCGACTCGGTCACGATCAGATCGACATAGCGCTGACGGTAGCGGATTTCGGTATCAGTCAGGCCGTGGAACTTGTCGGGCAGGGGGCGGATCGATTTGGTGACGAGTCGCAGAGCCTGACAACGGAGCGACAGTTCGCCGCGCTGGGTTCTAAAGAGGACCCCTTCGGCATACACGATGTCGCCGAGGTCCCAGTGTTTGAAGGCCTCATGTTCTGCAGCGCCAACGCCGTCGTCATTCATCCATAACTGCAAGCGGCCGTCGTGGTTGGCATCCGCGCCGAGTTGGTGAGAGCCATCTTGCAAGGTGGCAAAACTGGCTTTGCCCTGGACCCGCTTCAGCACCATCCGACCAGCGATTTTGACTTGAACCGGCTCGGCCTCCAGGGCGTCGCGGGTATGGGTGGCAAAGCGGGTGTTGATCTCGGCGATTTGATGCGTCGGCCTCACGTCATTGGGAAATGCGTTGCCTTGTTCGCGAAGCGCGCTTAGTTTGGCGCGGCGTTCTGCCAATACATGGGACTCGCTGGGGATCGGCAGTTGGTCTTCGTCAGACATCAATTCATTCTCCGGAGGGCGGTCAGCCCGGGCGATACAGTAAAATTTCGGCAGCCAACAAATGGAACAATTGATGAATAAGCCGGTTGATTTTGGAGCCTTGCAAGGCGATTGCGTTCCTTACCAGAAGCCTCAGCCCTGGGGCATGACCCCTGACATGATTCAGCATGATCTGATGGACGGTGACGAACGCTTGTGGGCGCCGATTTCGGAGGGCATCTGGTCGCGCCCGATTCACCTCAACGTCACGGGCGGCTTTTACGTTCATTTGCTGCGCGTGCGTCGCTCGGGTCTCCTGCAGCGCCACCGGCACTCGGGCCAGGTCCATGCCTACGTGATTCGTGGAAAGTGGCTCTATCTGGAGCATGACTGGGTTGCGCGCGCCGGCAGCTACGTGTTTGAGCCGCCTGGCGAAACCCACACCCTGGTCGTACCCGATGACTGCACGGACATGGTGACGCTCTTTACGGTGCATGGCGCGCTGATGTACGTCGACCCGCAGGGTAATTCCACGGGATATGACGACGTCTTTACTCGAATCGAGAAATATCGCGCGCATTTTGAGGCTGTTGGGCTCGGTGCCGACTATGTTCGCGAGTTTATGCGCTGAGATCAGAGTCCCTGCTTGAGGCTCGCCTGGATAAAAGGATCTAGATCACCGTCGAGCACTTTTTGGGTCGCGCTGACCTCGACGCCCGTTCGAAGATCTTTGATTCTGCTCTGATCCAGAACGTACGAACGGATTTGATGGCCCCACCCGACATCGGTTTTGGTGGCCTCTAACTCCTGCTGGGCCTCCATGCGCTTGCGCATTTCGAGTTCGTAGAGCTTGGCTCGCAACATGCCCCAGGCTTCATCCCGATTGCGGTGTTGGGAACGGTCATTTTGGCATTGCACCACGATGCCGCTCGGCATATGAGTCATCCGAACTGCAGAGTCGGTCTTGTTGATGTGCTGACCGCCAGCCCCAGAGGCGCGAAACGTATCGATTCGGACATCGGCCGGGTTGATATCGACTTCAAATGAATCGTCGATTTCGGGGTAGACATAGAGTGACGCGAATGAGGTGTGGCGTCCCCCGGATGAGTCAAACGGGCTCTTGCGGACCAAACGATGAACGCCAGTTTCAGTGCGCAGGTGGCCAAAGGCGTATTCACCTTCGACCTTTATTGTGGCGCTCTTAATCCCTGCGATATCGCCCTCGCTTTCTTCGAGCAACTCTGCTTTGAATCCCTTGCGCTCGCAGTACTTGAGGTACTGGCGCAGCAACATCGACGCCCAGTCCTGCGCCTCCGTGCCGCCTGCACCCGCCTGGATATCCACAAAGCAGTTGGCGGGGTCCGCGGGGTTGGAGAACATCCGCCGGAATTCAAGGCCCTCAACACCCGCGCGGACTTGCTCGATATCTGTTTCAACCGCGATCAGGGTGTCGTCGTCGTCTTCTGCGGCGCCCATGTCGAAGAGTTCGTGCGCCTCGCCGGCAGCCGTGTCGAGCTTTTGCAGACTTAGAACGACGTCCTCGAGGGACTTGCGTTCGCGACCGAGTTCTTGTGCTCGTTTGGGGTCATTCCAGACTCCGGGATCTTCAAGCGACCGAACGACCTCCTCGAGACGCGACTTCTTTAGATCGAAGTCAAAGATACCCCCGAAGATCGAGGATCCGGCGAGCCAGATCGTCGATCGTGGTTTGCAAAAGGTTCAGGCGTTCGGCTTCCATGAGGGGTCCCGTGTGATCAGTGCGCGTGGTGCGTAACCCGCTATTCTACAAGCGGCCATCATCCCGCCGACTCTGCATGGAGAATCTGTAACTCGATTTTGCTGCGGCCTTGCCAGGTGTTTCGAACCGGCTGCCAAATCGCATGCAGGCGGTCCGGGGCTGGCTCGGCTCGGCCAAACCAGATTGCATCGATGGATCCGCTGCGGGTGTTTCCGGAACTGGCATTGCGCAGGGTTAACTTCAGGTGACCCGTGCCGACAGCACGCTGCGCGAGCACTTGAAATTCGCTGTGAAAGCTTGGTGCGGCAAAGCCTTGGCCCCAGACCGGGCCTTCCAGTGCGTCAATCAGACGGTCGTCGGCGAGTGCTGGGTCCAGTTCGCCATCGGTTTCGTGCTGGCGATGGAAAACGGCTGGGTCTGATAGGTCGGCAACTGCCTGATCGAGGGCCGTCCGAAACGCTTCGAGCGCTTCGGTTCGCAGGGTCAGGCCTGCGGCCATGGCATGCCCACCAAATCGAACAATTGCGTCGGGAAGTCGCTTCGACACGAGGTCGAGGCAATCGCGAAGGTGAACCCCCGGGATCGAACGGCCAGACCCTCGGTAGGTCTCACCGGCCGGCGCTAGCGCCACGACCGGGCGGTGAAACCGCTCCTTGAGCTTGCCGGCGACAAGGCCTACGACGCCCTGATGCCATCCCGGATCAGACAGCACAATCACGCGACGCTCTGGGGCGGGCGTTTCAGCCAGGCTCGCGAGGGCTTCCTCTTGCATCGTACGCTCGACCTCGCGGCGCTGGCGGTTGATGGCGTCGAGCGACGCGGCGAGGTGTTGAGCCTGCGCGGGGTCGTCGGTCAACAGGCACTCGATCCCCACACTCATGTCGGCAAGGCGTCCGGCCGCGTTGATCCGTGGCCCGACCGTAAAGCCGAGGTCTTGCGCGCTGGCTGTTCGGGGCTCACGGCCTGCGATGGCGAACAGTGCGAGAAGCCCGGGTTGGGCCCGCCCCGATCGGATCCGAGATAGCCCCTGGGCCACCATCAGGCGGTTATTCGCATCGAGGCGAACCACATCGGCGACTGTGCCCAGCGCAACGAGATCGAGCAGGCGGGCCAGGGGCGCATCGCTGCCGTGCAGGCCGCGTCGCCTGAGTTCTGCTCGCAAAGCGATCAGCACGTAGAACATAACGCCTACGCCCGCGATGGCCTTGCTCGGGAAAGTGCATCCGCCGGCATTGGGATTGACGATGGCATCTGCCACGGGCAACGCTGGACCAGGCAGATGATGATCCGTGATGAGCAAAGCCAGTCCCGCGTCTTGTGCCGCCTGCGCGCCATCGACACTGGCGATGCCATTGTCGACCGTAATCAGAAGATCAGGAGAACCGAGGCGCGGATGGTCGAGGGCGAGCGCGACAATCTCGGGGGTGAGTCCATAACCGGTTTCGAACCGGTTCGGGACCAGGTAATCGACCCTTGCCCCCATCATGCGTAACCCTCGCACGGCAACGGCGCAGGCTGTGGCGCCGTCGCAGTCGTAGTCGGCGATCACGAGCATCGCCGCTTCGGCCTCGATGGCATCGGCGAGCAGGATGGCGGCCTCTTCGGTCCCCTTGAGCAGCGCCGGCGAGAGCATTCCGGCGAGATCGGTGGATAGTTCTTCTGGCCCGCGAACACCTCGTGCAGCCAGTACCCGAGCCAGAATCGGGTGTAATCCTGACTGCTCGAGAGCCAATCTTGCAGCCGCCGGAACCGCTCGGTCGACGATCATGTGGGCTCAGTAAAAATCGTATGGGCCGCGCGCGGTTGGGTGGTTTGGCTGGTTTGACCGGTTTGACTGCTGGAGCCAAGAACCCGTGCCGCAAGGCCTTGAAAAGACCACGGGGACGGTGTTTGAATTGCCCCCGATTGAGGGGTCCACGTGCTCAGGGCATGCCCCCCTGTCAGCACCAGTTGAGTCGCATTGGGTAAGTTCGGGAGAAGCGACGCGTCAATCGCTTCAAGTGCCGCTAACCATCCCTCGAGATCACCGAGTAGGCGCGGTTGGAGCGCCCGCGCATCGATCCAAAGGCTCTGGCTGGAGTGGACACTGCCTAGCGTCGACGAGGCTTCGATTTGGGCCCGTGTCAGCGCGCATCCGGGATCGATCAGGGTGACATGTGGGGCAGTCGGGGCGCCTGAATTGGCGTCTGTTTTGGCGTCTGTTTTGGCAGGTACTGGCGCCGCCAACCACAGGCTGTTGACTGGAAATGGTTCCGCACTGGCAAACCGCAGGTCTGGCCCCGCGCAGTGCCAGGCCATTTCAATTTCATGAACCAATTTGCGCCAGCGGGCCCCGTCTAGTCCGGCAGGCATGAGCGTCTGGGTGTTGCGCCCGATCGCAGCCAGCGGCGTGCAGGTCTCGACGCTTAGCCCGTCCTCGAAATGCAGTTGCCAGACCTCGGTGGCATTGATGCGATGGCGCACCAACCGAATGCCCGAGTCGGCGAGCAATGGCTCGATGACCTGGGCCAAAGTCTCGCCGTCCCGTTCGGAGATTGGCGTGTCCACTTCCGAGAGCACCAGATGATCGAGGCCAACCGTCAACTGAACCGGGATGGCAAACCAATCACGGTTCGGGGGGCAGGGGCCGTTCAGATCGCTCGCCCAGCGAAGCGTATCGGCCAGCCATTGTTCGTGGGGCAGTTGCCGGGCAGGCGAGGGGGATTGCACCGACCCCATCAGCATCCAATCGGGTTGCACCAGACTCAGAGCCACGAGTCGAGCTCGGACCGCGGCCGAACTCAACCAATGGGCTGGAGCAAGAGCGCCCGGCAGCACGATGGTCTGTCCGTGGTGTGGGCTTTTTGAGGGGTTGTCTGGGTTCACACGCCGATTCTACGTGGGTCCCAGAACAGGCCCCTGTGGCAAACTCCTACCCTGTGAACCGCCCCTATTTTCCCCCTGTGGAATTCTCGATTGGCTGGCGCTATGTGCGCGCTGGACGGCGTACTCAACGCGGCAACCGCTTTATCTCGTTTATCTCATGGCTGTCCGCAATGGGGATTGCGTTAGGGGTCGCTGCCCTGATCGTTGTGCTCTCGGTCATGAACGGTTTTCAGAAAGAGGTGCGCGACCGGATGCTTTCCGTGCTTGCTCACATTGAGGTGTTCGAGACCTCAACAGCCGCAGTGGCCCTTGATCAGTGGGCCCAATTGACGGACCAGCTGAGGTCCTATCCGCAGGTCCTCGGAGTGGCACCTTTTGTGTCGGGACAGGTCATGATGACTCGAGGAGAGGTCGTCCGCGGCGCGCTGGTGCGCGGGATTGATCCTCGGGCGGAGGCGGCGGTTTCTCAGATTGCCCAGCAAGTCCGTGAGGGGTCGCTTGCCGACCTGCGCGCGGGCGAATACGGGATCGCTTTAGGTCGTGAATTGGCGCGCGCAATGGGTGTTGATCTCGGTGATCGGGTGACCCTCATTGCGCCCCAGGGAACAATGACACCGGTTGGAATGATGCCGAGACTTAAACCCTTTCGGGTGGTTGCTATTTTCGATAGTGGTCATTATGAGTACGACAGCACGCTCGCGCTGACCGCGATGGATGATGCGGCTAAGCTGTTCAGGGCGGAGGGCCCGATGGGATTGCGCCTGCGAGTCGATGACATGCAGGCCGCGCCGAGGATCGCGCGTAAGCTCGCCGCGCAACTCCCCGCCACACTCGCTGTGCGCGATTGGTCGTCTGAAAATCGCAGCTGGTTTGCAGCGGTTCAGGTAGAAAAAAGAATGATGTTCATCATTCTTGCTTTAATCATCGCGGTGGCTGCCTTTAACCTCGTTTCGATGCTGGTCATGACCGTGACTGACAAACAGGCGGATATCGCCATCCTGCGGACCTTAGGTTCCAGCCCAGGGGCGATCCAGCGGATCTTTATTTTGCAGGGCACCGTGATCGGTCTGCTTGGCACCTTGCTTGGCGTGGTGCTTGGGGTGGCTCTGGCTTGGTCAGTGGGCGATCTCGTGGCCGGGATCGAGCGTCTGCTGGGCGTGGAGTTCCTTCCCCCAGGGATTTATTTCATTACCCGATTACCCAGTGACTTGCGCTGGGACGATGTATTCCGGATCGGCGGTGTAGCGGTCTTGCTTTCGGTGGTCGCAACCATTTATCCGAGCTATCGCGCTGCTCGCACCCGACCGGTTGAGGCCCTGCGCCATGAATGATGCGGTGGCGGTCCTGCGGGCCCGTGATCTCGGGAGGACATATGGCGATGGCCCCCGGGCCCTGACCGTTCTCCAAGGTGTCGACCTCTCAGTGGCGGCGGGGGAGTTTGTGGCGATCGTTGGTGCCTCAGGTTCGGGTAAAAGCACCCTGTTGCATTTATTGGGGGGGCTCGATGAGCCCTCGACGGGGCAGGTTGAGATCGCCGGTGAATCGCTTGCGTTGCTCGACGAGCGCGAGCGCGGGCAGTTGCGCAATCGGCTGCTCGGTTTTGTTTATCAGTTTCATCATTTGCTGCCCGAATTCGATGCTGCTGAGAATGTCGCCATGCCGTTGCGGATTCGTGGACTGGCACCGACCATTGCGCTCGAGCGCGCGCGCCAGATGTTGGGCCGGGTCGGATTGCAGGCCCGCGCGACGCATCGCCCTTCCGAGCTTTCTGGCGGCGAGCGCCAGCGCGTAGCATTGGCCCGGGCGCTGGTGACGGAGCCCGCTTGTGTGCTTGCCGATGAGCCCACTGGTAACCTCGATCGGGGGAGTGCCCGTCAGGTGTTTGGATTGTTCGAAGAGCTCAATCGCAGCCTGGGAACGGCTTTGGTCGTGGTGACACACGATCTTGAGTTGTCTGCGCGGGCCGATCGGGTGCTCACGATGCGCGAGGGCCGGCTCGCGTCCGTCTAGAATGCGGCTAAGAATATTGAGCAGGAGCCCGGGGTCATGATTCGAGTTGTTTTCAATCAGAAGGGTGGTGTTGGTAAGTCGACCATTGCCGTCAACCTGGCGGCTATCGGGGCGCTACGCGGACGACGCACGCTGATGATCGACCTGGATCCGCAAGCCAATGCAACCAGTTATTTGCTTGGTTCGGAGGCTCGCCTAGCGCCGACGATTGGTGACTTTTTTGAGCAAAGCCTCTCGTTCCGTCTGGATGCGCTGAAACTGGATCAGTGCATCCACAAGACGCCCTTCGATCGACTCGGGATTGTGCCGGGGGATACCGGACTTGCGGACCTGCAATCCAAGCTCGAAGCGCGCGCCAAGATCCTTAAATTGCCACAGGCGCTAGGGGCTCTGAAAGGGTGGGATGACATCGTCATCGATACGCCGCCAGCCCTTAACTTTTTTACCCGTTCGGCCTTGATTGGCGCAGACGGTTGTTTGATTCCGTTTGACTGCGACGAGTTTGCACGCCAGGCGCTTTATGGCCTGCTGGAGTCCGTGAGCGAAATTGGTGCAGACCACAACCCAAAGCTGCGGGTGGAAGGCATCGTGGCCAATCAGTTCAACCCGCGTTCCAGCCTTCCGGTTCGGATTGTCGAGTCGATGGTCGATGAAGGGCTTCCGGTGCTGCAGACGCGTCTTTCGTCCTCGGTCAAGGTGCGCGAGTCTCACGAGGCCTGTCTCCCGCTGCCGCACTTTGCCCCGGGTCACAAATTGACGCTTGAAATGGTCGCCCTTTACGAGGAGCTCGACGCCCAAGCTTAGGGCTAGGATTAAGTACGTTCGGCTGTCCTTTTTGGCATATCCTTTGCTTTTGAGGGGCCTATGAAGCTCATGGACTATCGATTGGCAAAGCAGGCCCCGGACGAGATGTTCCTGGCACCAGGGCAAGTTCATGAGCACTGCCAGGCCCTTTACGAGTGGCTGCAGGCGCAACCTGCCGATCGCTTGACTCAGAAAAGAGCGGAGGCCGATCTGGCCTTTCGCAGGGTTGGCATCACCTTCGCGGTTTACGGTGACGATGCAGGAACGGAGCGCCTGATTCCGTTTGACATGATTCCTCGGGTGATATCGGCCGCAGAGTGGGCGCGGCTTGAGACCGGACTCAAGCAGCGCGTTCGCGCTCTGAATCATTTTTTGCATGATGTCTATCACGATCACGAAATCATCCATGCTGGGGTGATTCCTGCGGCCCAGGTCTTTGGAAACGCGCAGTACCGTCCTGAGATGCAGGGTATAGCGTTGCCCGGTCGGGTGTATTGCCATGTGGCAGGTATCGATATCGTGCGCGCAGCAGCGCCCGATGGTGGTGCACCCCAGTTTTATGTGCTGGAAGACAACCTGCGCGTGCCTTCTGGCGTCTCGTACATGCTGGAGAATCGTAAGGTCATGATGCGGCTGTTTCCGGACGCATTTGCGGGGATCAACGTCGCACCCGTGGCGCATTACCCGGACCGGTTGCTGGAGAATCTGCGCGCCAGTGCGCCCGCTGGAATTGATTCGCCGACGATTGTTGTCATGACCCCCGGCATGTACAACTCGGCCTACTTTGAGCACGCGTTTTTGGCGCAGCAAATGGGGGTTGAACTGGTCGAAGGGCAGGACCTGTTTGTTGACGATGAGACCGTCTACATGCGCACGACTCGTGGGCGGCGGCGGGTCGATGTCATCTATCGACGGGTCGATGATGATTATCTCGACCCGTTAGCCTTTCGTCCCGAGTCCACCCTGGGTGTCCCCGGCTTGCTTTCGGCTTACCGGGCCGGGCGGGTTTCATTGGCCAATGCCATCGGTACCGGTATCGCAGACGATAAGTCGATCTACCCATATGTTCCCGAGATGATCCGGTTCTATCTTGGCGAAGAACCTGTTTTGCAGAATGTTCCGACTTATCAATGCCGTGATCCGGAATCACTCGCCTATGTTCTGGCCAACCTCGCTTCGCTCGTCGTCAAGGAGGTGCACGGGGCGGGGGGTTACGGCATGTTAATTGGGCCGACTTCCACTCGCGACGAGATCGAACAGTTCGCGCAACGTTTGCGCGCGACACCCGCGGCCTATATTGCTCAGCCAACGCTGGCACTTTCAACGTCGCCCACGTACGTTGAGTCTGGCGTTGCACCCCGCCACATTGATTTGCGGCCTTATGTTTTGTGCGGGCGTGAGATTTCGGTCGTGCCCGGCGGATTAACCCGGGTTGCGTTGCGCGAAGGGTCGCTCGTGGTCAATAGCAGTCAGGGTGGCGGCACCAAAGATACCTGGGTGTTGCAGGAAGCCTTACCCAAGGAGCGGTGATGCTGAGTCGAACCGCCGATCATCTGTTCTGGATGGCCCGCTACATTGAACGGGCCGAAAATACCGCGCGCATTCTCGACGTCAACGTCCAGCGATCCTTGTTGCCGCAACCGCTTGCGACGATCGAAGCGGGTTGGCTCGGGACGCTCGAAATGTTCGAGCTGATGCCCGCCTTCGAGAAACAACACGGCAGCGCGAGTAGCGACGCGGTCTTGCAATTCATGATTCGCGATCGAACGAATCCGTCAAGCATCGTGAGCTGCATTTACGCTGCGCGTGAGAACGCGAGGGCCGTGCGCGGTAGTCTCACCACCGAGGTGTTCGAGACACACAACCTGACCTGGCTGGAGATTCAGCGTCTGCTCGACGAGCGCTTGCCCGAACGTGATCCGGGTCAATTTTTTGACTGGGTCAAATTCCGCTCGCATCTTTCAAGAGGGGTCACGATCGGCACCATGCTCCGCGACGAAGCGCTGCATTTCACCCGGCTGGGCACTTTTCTTGAGCGTGCCGACAATACCGCTCGCCTGCTTGATGTGCGCTTCCATGGCAGTCGAACTGCCGCCTTGTCGACCGCTCGCGATGACTACTATCACTGGGCCGCGGTGCTGCGTTCTTGTTCTGCGTTTGAGATTTATCGCAAAGCCTATTCCGATGTCATCACGCCGGAGCGGGTCGCTGAGTTGTTGATTCTGCGCTCTGATATGCCGCGCTCGCTCTGCGCATCGATTGATGAGGTTTGTACGAACCTTGATCTGGTTGGGGATGAACGTGCGCGTGAAACTCGGCGTCAGGCGGGGCTATTGCGGGCCGAGTTGAAGTACGGTCGGATTGAAGACATCCTCGAAGGTGGACTGCATGCCTGGCTGACGGTATTCCTCGCCCGGGTGGCCGCCCTGGGCTTAAGGATCGCCAACGATTTTCTTCTTCCCATTGAGGCTGATCTTCAAGTGCAGTCGCAGTGACTGGTGTGTTGGTCGATACGCACTGCCATCTCGATGCCGCCGAATTTGATCCAGATCGGGACGCGGTTATCACCTCGGGCCATCGTGCAGGCGTCGATGGTGTCATCATCCCGGCGGTCGAGGTCGGTAATTTCGATTCGGTCCGGTTGCTTGCGCAGAGGGTGCCGGGTGGGGCTTACGCACTCGGGATTCACCCGCTATTTGTCGACCGCGCGCAAGACTCTGACCTCGAGCAGTTGGCCGTGGCGCTTAAGCGCCATTGCGACGATCCCCGACTGGTAGCGGTTGGCGAAATCGGGCTCGATCATTTTGTCCCAGGGCTCGACCGAGCCCGTCAGCAACTTTTTTTTGAGGCGCAACTTCGTCTTGCCGATGAGTTTGGATTGCCTACTATCTTGCACGTGCGGAGGGCGCAGGATTCGATCCTCGGGTGCCTGCGTCGGCACCCCGTGTGCGGCGGTATTGCCCATGCATTTAATGGAAGCCTGCAGCAAGCCATGGCCTATCGTGACCTGGGATTCGCGCTCGGGATGGGGGGAGCGATGACCGACCCGCGGGCGCTTCGGATCCGCAGGCTTGCAACACAGATGGCCTTAGAGGACCTCGTGCTGGAGACCGATGCACCGGATATTTCGCCGATTTGGCGCCGAGGGGAACGTAATTCGTCCGGGGAGTTGCCACAGATTGCGGCGACGCTGGCGGCCTTGCGAGCGAGTCCGTTGGAGATGGTCATCGCGGCGACCGGGCGCACAGCGATGCGCGTGTTGCCGAAATTAGAGCGTGTGTTGGTGGCGGCTAGCCCTTAGGCTGATTGCGCGCGAGCTTGAGGTGGGCAAGGATGGGGCATGCCTCCGATGCTCAACGCGATCGCCTGGATGGTGGGACACTTCGCAGTCCATCAACTGGCCCGCCTGCCGCCGATCGGGGTCTGGGTTGGTTGTCTGCTCGGCGGGTTGCTGGCATTGTCGTTACGCGTTCCGAATCTCGGCGAAAAAATGCGTCGGGTCGGTGCCTGGGCGGCTCTGGTTGGTTGGCTGCTGATCGGGGTCGCGTCGGCTGGGTGGCGGGCCCAGTTGGCCTTGGACGAGCGGCTGCCCGAGGCCCTGAATGACCGGGATTTGCGGGTCGAGGGCGAGATCGTAGGCCTTCCGCAACTAGGCCCCCTGAATCGTCGGTTTCACTTGCGCCCCCTTAGTGCGTTCGATGTTGAGGCCGGGCGTCCAGTCGCTCTGTCGACTGAGGTGGCGCTGTCCTGGACTGCCAAACCGCGTCAAATTTGGCCAGCTGAACCAAAACCGGGCGAGATTTGGCGTTTTACGGTCCATCTGCGCGCGCCCCATTCGTTGGCTAACCCGGGGCTGTTCGATGCGGAACTGAGGGCGCTCGAGGATGGCGTTGGCGCGACGGGTTCGATTAGGGCCGGTGAACGGATCGAGTCAGGGCCGTTGTCCTGGCGCGGCGCTGTCGATGGGGTGCGGGATCGACTGCGGCGAGTGATGAGAGAGGCCGCCAGTGGCGGACAAGAAGATCCGGCGCAGTTAGAACAACGCGCGCGTTCCGCCGCAATTTTGATCGCCCTGGCCGTTGGCGACCAGAATGCAATTCCGCCCCAGGACTGGTTACTTTTTCAGCGCACAGGCGTTTCGCATCTCATGTCCATTTCGGGGATGCATGTGACGATGCTGGCGGCTTTGGGAGGGTGGGCCATGAAGCGGCTGCTCGACTGGCCATGGCTGGCCCTTCTTGTTTTTCGGTGGATATCACGGCGCACCGCGGTAAGAGTCGCCGCTGTGTTGACGGCATTCGCATACGCCCAACTTGCCGGGTGGGGTTTGCCAGCCCAGCGAACGTTCTGGATGCTGGCGGCGGCCGCGTTGGCAGGATCGATCGGGCGCAGCCGGGCAACCGCAGACGTGCTGGCGGTGGCCGGTGCGGTCGTGGTTCTCCTCGATCCTTGGGCCGTATTGTCGACCGGCTTCTGGTTGTCATTTTGCGCCGTGGCAACGCTCATCTGGGCCGGGCAGTCATTGCCTAGCTTGCCGGCCGAACGCGAGCGCGGCCAGGACCAGCGCGCGATATTGCGCCTGTCGTGGGGTGATCGACTCCGGTCGACGCTACACGCGGGCGCGGTTGCACAGGCCGCGGCGACTCTGGCGCTCGCGCCCCTTTCGGTCTGGTTCTTTTCATCATTTTCGGTGATTGGGCCGCTGGCCAACCTTTTTGCTATTCCGGTCGTTACGTTTCTGATGACGCCTGCAGCCCTGGTCGGTGCTGCGCTCGCCATGGGTTCTGGCCAGTTGGCCGGCGTTGTTCTGAGGCCGGCGGTCTGGTTAACCGAGCGCTTGTTGGAGGTGCTTGAGCCGATGGCAGCCTGGCCGCTTTCGACGGTTGTCATTGCTCAGCCCTCGATGACTTTGCTCTTGCTGGCAGCGCTCGGGGGCGCGTGGATCTTTGCACCCCGAGCCGTTCCGGCCCGGTGGCTTGGGCTTTTACTGTTGATGCCTTCAATGGTTGTTCAGCGTGAACGGCCAACGGTCGGCGTCGTCTGGTTGACGGCCTATGACGTGGGGCAGGGCAGTGCCTTGTTGGTCGAGACCGCGACACAGGCGTTGCTGTACGACACAGGTCCCCGCATGGGGCCTGCGATGGATGCGGGGTCTCGGGTGCTCGTGCCCTCCTTGCGTGCACGTGGCATCGATCACCTCGACAAGCTGATGATTTCGCATGCCGATGAGGATCATATTGGCGGTGCTGCGACGGTCTTGCGTGACCTGGATGTCGCGCAGACTTTGGCATCGCTGCCCCTCGATCACCCGATGCAATCCCGCGTTCAACCTTGCCACGAGGGCCTAACCTGGGTGGTCGACGACGTGCGATTCGATGTGCTCCATCCATTTAATCCACCGGCTCCAAGGCCTGCGCGTGCAGCCGGATCGGCGACCAATGCCATGAGTTGTGTCTTGGCTGTCACGGCGCCTGGCGGACGGGTATTGTTGACCGGCGACCTTGAGGCACCGCAGGAGCGCGCACTACTTGATCGCCTGGGACCCGAGGGTTTGCGCGCTGACATTCTGGTCGTGCCCCACCATGGCAGCAAAACCTCATCGACCGCTGAATTTTTGGCAGCGGTCGCGCCCCGGCAGGCCGTGTTTCAGTTGGGATGGCATAACCATTATCGCCATCCGCACCCCACGGTGTTGGAACGTTACGACCACGCGTCTATTCCGATCTTGAGAACGGATCGGGATGGTGCGATTCGCATCGCGCTGCAGCTTGGACAACCGCCGCAGATTTCAAAGTTTCGGGTTGATGAGGCCCGCTATTGGCGGGTGTCTCAGCCCTGGCGGGCGTCGGATCGACTACCATCAGATCCGCTTCCAGATTGATGCCCGAAAAGGATCCGAGATGAATTCTGCTCTGCAGCCCCAAATCCAGCATCTAACCTGCGCTCACCCAGGTGGCCTCCACAAGATCGCTTATCGGGAATGGTTCGACGCATCGACTGGGCCCAAAGAGGCCGCCCGGGTCGTGGTTTGTGTCCATGGCCTGACGCGTCGAGCCACTGATTTCGATACTCTGGCTCGGACAATGGCTGGTCGCGGTTGGCGGGTCGTGTGTCCGGACATGATCGGGCGCGGCGATTCGGATTGGGTGAGCCAACCGATGCTGTATGCGGTCCCGCAGTATGTTGCGGATTGTGTAACCCTCGTCGCGCGGCTTGGAGTCGAGTCCGTTGACTGGGTCGGCACCTCCATGGGCGGACTGATTGGTATGACCTATGCGGCGCTCTCCGGCAATCCAATCCGGCGGATGGTTCTCAATGACATTGGGCCCAAACTCGAGTGGGCCGGGCTTTCTACGATTGCCGCGTACGTGGGTTCGGTACCCGTTTTTACAGAGTACGCAGAGGCCGCCAGCTGGTTACGCGGCCGAATGGGTGGGTTCGGTCCGCACGACGAGGCCGGCTGGGAACAGCTCATTCGACCCTACTTCAAGGTGTTGCCCGATGGGGGCTTCACCCCGCATTACGACCCCGCGATTGCGATCCCGTTCAAGGCCCTGGCGCAGGGTGACGAGTCGGGTGGCAAATCTGGGGGCGAACCTGGGGGAAACTCCGAGGCGTTTTCAATGTGGCCGCTTTGGGATGCGATCAGCTCCAACACACTGGTGCTGCGCGGGTCGCTGTCGGAACTCCTTTCAATCGAGACCTGTGAAGGGATGAAGGTCCGTGGCCCGAAGGCCCGGGTGATCGAGATTGCGGGCGTCGGGCATGCGCCGTCCTTGATTGCCCCCGAGCAGACCGACCCTATTCTTGAGTTTTTCTCGGAGCAATAACTATCATGAGTAATACGATTACCCGGCTTCATGTCGGACCCAGGATGTCCGAAGCGGCCGTTTACGGTGGGCTTTGTTTTCTAGCGGGGCAGGTTGCTGCAGACCCGACACAGGACACGGCGGGTCAGACAAAGCAGGTGTTGGCAGATATTGACCGGTTGCTGGGTGAAGCCGGAACCGATCGGACGCGCATCGTTTCGACGACTATTTATCTGCGCGATATTGCCGATTTCGCAGCGATGAATTCGGTTTGGGATGCTTGGGTACCAGCCGGACAGACACCGCCGCGTGCGACCGTTCAGGCGGTGCTGGCTCGACCCGAATACCGGGTCGAGATTCAGGTGGTCGCTGCAGTCTGAGTCCGGGGCTCAGTTTGGACTGAGCCTTAACGCCAGCCGGCACGGTCGATCAGGCGTTGGGCGGTCCCCTGCGCCTGGCCGATTCGTTCAACTGATAGTGCGTCTTGTTTGAACGTCCCAAGGGCTTCGAGCTCGGGGTTGTTTAGAGCGGCTCCGACGACGACTGGCCATTCATTGTTGCCCTCGGCGAAGAAGCTCTGCGCGGCATCGCTGGCCAGGTATTCAAGAAAACGAACAGCCGCATCGCGATGTGGCGCAAAGCGGGCAATTCCGCCGCCGGCAATATTGACGTGGGTGCCGCGGGTTGCTTGATTGGGCCAGACGATTCCGAGCTTCTGGGCACTTTCGCGTTCGCTCGAATCTTTGGAGCGCAGCATGCGCACAAAGTAGTAGCTGTTCGTGAGTGCGATCGCACATTCTCCGGACGCCACGCCCTTGATCTGATCTGTATCGCCGCCGCGCGGTACCCGGGCCAGGTTCGCAACGACCCCGCGGGCCCAGGTTTCAGTGGCGGCCTCACCCTGGTGTTCGATCATGGCGCCAATCAGCGACAACATGTACGGGTGGCTTGCTGAACGCACGCAGACCTGACCTTTGAATGCTGGATTGGCGAGATCTTCGTAGCGGGTGAGTTGGTCGGGGCTGATTTTTGATTTGTCGTAGACGATCATCCGGGCGCGTCTGGAGAAGCCGAACCACTCGCTGCCTTTCCCGGTATCGCGACTGCGCAATTCCACCGGAATGCGCCGCTCGAGCGTTGCCGATTGCAGCGGCTGGAATAAGCCCTCGGATTGCGCTTTCCAGAGCCGTGATGCGTCGGTGAGCAGAATGATGTCGGCAGGGCTGTTGGCGCCCTCGCTGCGTAGCCGTGCGAGCAGCGCTTCGTCACCCGCTTCGATTCGCTGGACTCGAATTCCGGTGGCTTTGGTGAAGTTGTTGTAGAGCGCCTCATCCGTCTGGTAGTGGCGTGCGGAGTAAAGGTTAAGCACCGGATTGAGGACCGTGCTCTGAGCTTGAGCGGTTTGTGCGGCCAGAAGGCTCTGCAAGGCGCCGAGAAGCAGGAACGAAAAGATGCGGATCATGGTGTCGAATCGATCAGTGTTTGAACGAGAGGATCTTAACGCGAATCATTCTCATTCGCAAATCAACTCTAAGCCAATCGCGGCTTGCCCAAGTACACCTTCGCGTAGCGCGCTCGACTCGTTAGAATTCGCAAATGCATTCGGATTCCCCGCACCTTTTGCGCCGCCGCTTCGGCGGCGGGCTCGCTTCGGCTACCGCTCTATGGCTCGCTGGCTGTGCGACCGGCCCGAATACGGGGGGTGGGCCCGGCGGTGGACCACTAGTTCCAGTATCCCCCCCAATCCGCCCGCGAATTGGTTTGGCTCTTGGCGGCGGCGCGGCGCGCGGATTTGCGCATATCGGGGTGATTGCTGCGCTTGAGGAAGCCCGCATCGTGCCGGACCTCATTGTGGGGACGAGTGCCGGCAGCCTGGTTGGTGCTCTTTACGCGAGCGGGATGGACGCCACGCAGCTGAGGAAGATCGCGCTTAACACCGAAGAGTCCACCTTTGGAGAGTGGTCGATCACGAGCCGGGCACTCTTGCGCGGCCGGCGGATTCAGGATTTCGTCAATCGTTCCGTCGGCGGTCGGTTGATTCAGAACTTGCCGCGCAAATTTGCCGCGACCGCCACGGATCTGAATGACGGGCGCCTGCTGGTCATGACCACGGGGGACGTGGGTTTGGCCGTTCGTGCATCAGCCGCTGTCCCGATGGTGTTTGATCCCGTGACGATTGATGGCCGTGAATATGTCGATGGCGGCCTGGCCTCTCCGGTTCCGGTGCGCGCGTGTCGACGTTTGGGCGCCCAATTTGTGATTGGGGTGGACATTTCAACTCAGGCCAACTCTCAGCGTACCGAATCCTTGCCCGACGTCTTGATGCAAACCTTTACGATCATGGGGCAACACTTGGCGGCCGCTGAACTTCGCGAGGCCGATGTGGTGATCCGACCGGCGATGGGTGATCGGTCCTCGATCGATTTTCGGGGGCGCGAGGCGGTCATCGCTGAGGGCGAGCGCTCGGCACGTGCCCGCGTGCCGGAGATGCTGGCAAGTATCGCAAATTGGAACGGGGTAAAAAAAGAAGGGGGCAGTCCATGAGCTATCCGGAACTTCATGCCCGGTCGCTTGCCGATCCGGATGCCTTTTGGCGTGCTGAGGCCCGCCGGATTGAATGGCATCGACCGTTTGAGACGGTTTGTGACCAGTCGCGTTTGCCATCGGTGCGCTGGTTTGTCGGCGGCGAAACCAATTTGTGTCACAACGCGGTTGATCGGCATCTGGCGTCGCAGGCGGACCAGCCTGCGCTGATCTGGGTCTCGACCGAGGTGGATCAGGAGAAGTCCTTCACCTTTGGCCAGTTGCACCTTGAAGTCCAGCGGATGGCTGCGATATTTCTCGCGCATGGCGTCGGCCGAGGCGATCGGGTTTTGATCTATCTGCCAATGATTCCGGAAGCGGTCTTCGCGATGCTCGCCTGCGCGCGGATCGGTGCGATCCATTCAGTGGTGTTTGGCGGGTTTGCCTCGCACGCATTGGCAAGCCGTATCGATGATGGCGCCCCCAAGCTGGTCGTGAGCGCAGATGCGGGTGCCCGCGGCGGTCGCATGATTCCTTATAAAGGCTTGCTTGACGAGGCAATTTCACTCGCGCGCTGCAAACCCGAACATGTCTTGATGGTCGACCTGGGTCGGGTGCCTTTTGATCCGATCCCAGGGCGCGATCTCGATTATGCGACCGAGCGCGAGCGGGTGTTGGATGCTCAGGTACCGGTGACCTGGCTTGAGTCGAATGAGATCAGTTACATCCTCTACACCTCAGGCACGACAGGCAAACCCAAAGGGGTGCAGCGCGATGTGGGTGGTTACGCAGTCGCTCTGGCCCATTCGATGGCCAATGTCTTTCAGGGCGAACCCGGCCAAACGTATTTTTCGACGAGCGACATTGGGTGGGTCGTCGGGCATTCGTATACCGTTTATGGCCCCCTTCTGGCGGGGATGGCAACGATTTTGTACGAGGGCTTGCCGACCCGGCCTGATGGTGCAATTTTTTGGAACCTGGTTGAAAAGTACCGCGTCTCTGCGATGTTCTCGTCACCGACCGGGATTCGCGTGCTTAAAAAGCAGGATCCAGATCTTCTCAAGCGCCATGATGTGTCGTCTTTGAAAGGGCTTTACCTGGCCGGCGAACCATTGGATGAATCCACATCATCCTGGATTTCGGAAGCACTTGGTGTGCCGATCATTGATAACTACTGGCAGACCGAGAGTGGTTGGCCGATTTTAACGATTGCGCGTGGCCTGGATGATCGGCCGGCCCGTCTTGGCAGCCCTGGCTTTGCGATGCCGGGTTTCGACGTTCGGATCGTCGATGAAGTCACTGGCCTTGAAGTGCCCGCTGGACAGAAAGGTGTGGTCGCGATTGTTCCGCCACTGCCGCCCGGTTGTATGCAGTCGGTCTGGGGCGATGAGGCGCGTTTTCTGGAGACTTACTACCGTGCAATCCCGGGTCGTGAGGTCTACTCGACCTTTGACTGGGGCATCGTCGATGAAGACGGTTACACCTTTATTTTGGGACGAACCGACGACGTGATTAATGTGGCTGGGCATCGCCTTGGGACACGAGAGATTGAGGAGTCCATTTCCAGCCACAAGGCCGTTGCTGAATGCGCCGTGGTGGGCGTGGCCGACGCCCTTAAGGGTCAAGCTGCTGTTGCCGTGGTCGTGCTAAAAGACAGTGCGGTCTTGACCGCCGAAGACCGAGCGCGACTAAGCGCCGAAGTAATGGCCACGGTCGACCGCCAACTGGGCGCGATTGCGCGTCCCGCAAAGGTTTATTTCGTCGGTCTCTTGCCCAAGACGCGGTCTGGCAAGGTGTTGCGCCGGGCTATTTTGGCGGTTTGTGAGGGGCGTGACCCTGGTGAACTCACGACCATCGAGGACCCTTCGGCACTCGATCAGTTGCGCCAACTGGTGGGCACCGGGAACGCTTAGTGGACGGATTTGTTTTAAAGAAACTTATCAGCGGCTGGCTCATGCCGCCGGCATTGCCATTGCTGCTAATCGTGATCGGGCTCTTGATTGGGTTTTTCACGGCCCAGCGTGGCGGCTCGAGGGGTTCGCGCGCGGGGCTGGGCTGGATTCTGGTGGGCACTTCGATCTTGTTATTGAGCTCGCTGGGTGTGGTCAGCGATGCGTTGCTCAACCTGACCCAAGCAGGTCTCGCGCCACTATCGCCGGCTGCGCTTCAGCAGCGCATGCTGGGGCCGAATGCACCGCAAGCGATCGTGATTCTTGGCGGAGGGGTTCGTCGAGATCTATCCGAAGATGACACGGACGGATTTGCCCCCAAGCAAGATGCTCAAGACCGTCTGCTGTACGCGGCCCGCCTCGCCCGCAGTAGTCGGCTGCCGATTCTGGTGTCAGGTGGCGCACCAATTCCACAAACCCCACCCGAGGCTCGCGTCATGCGAAGGGTCATGGAGCGTGATCTGGGTATCACGGTGCGCTGGGTCGAAGATCGCTCTCTCGACACTGGCGAAAACGCCCGATTCTCGGCGCAGTTGTTGAGCGCCGACGGGGTTCGGAATGTGGTCCTGGTGACGAGTCCATCGCATCTTCAGCGGGCGACCAGTGCCTTTGTTGGGGCGGGTCTGACCGTCACCCCGGCGCCGACGGCACTCAACCCGGGCGGAGGCGCTTTTTGGGAACTTTGGGTGCCGAGCGCAGGGGCCTTGCGTCAGTCAACCGCGGCATCCCACGAGTTACTCGGGCGCACTTTTCTTTGGTTAAAACGCTTGCGTGAGTGACGCCCAGCAACACCTTCGCCAACAGCAGCGTGCTCTTTTCGCCTCGTTTGGTCTGGTCCTCTTGTGGGGGGCGAACTTCTCGGTCCAGAAGTCAGTCTTTGCGACTCTCGAGCCTGGGCCTTTCCTGTTTGCGCGGTACCTGATTTTGCCCAGTGCGGCGTATTGGCTGCTACGCCAGCGTGGATTGTTGCGCTTACCAAGCGCGAGCGATTACTGGGCATTGGGGCGCTTGGGCCTAAAGGGCCATTTGCTGCACGTGGGCTTCGTGACCTGGGGGATTTACTGGTCGACCCCATTCTCCAGCGCGCTGATTCTGGCCTGTGGCCCGGTCTTCACTCTGCTGATTTTGCGTGCCACGGGGGTCGAAAGGCCTCGCCGTTCGCAGATCATCGGCGTTGGGCTCGCCCTGGCGGGTGTGCTCGTCTTTTTGTCGGACAAGCTAATGCTCGGCCGCTGGTCGGCGAGCGTGGGCGACCTGGCTCTCGTGGGCGCCGCAGGGCTGTTTTCCTGGTACACCGTGAGCTCCAAGCCGCTGGTCGAACGGTTTGGCAGCGCCGCGACAATGGGGTGGTCGACGTTGTTGGGTTCATTGCCGGTTCTCGTGGTGGCTGCCCCGGCCGGTTTGGCTTATGACTGGTCTCTGCCGAGCCCGCTTGTATGGGCTGGTTTGTTGTGGTCCGTGCTGGTCGCATCCTTCGGGGGGTGGTTGGTCTGGGCCTGGATCAATGCTGTTAGGGGTGTCGCCAAGACAGCGCCATTGATGTACCTGATGCCGCCCGTCGCAGGCGCGGTTTCGTGGGCGCTTGGCGGGGAGTTCTTTACCGTGACCCAGATTGCTGGCGCATTGATCGCTCTGGCGGGGGTGGGACTTGCCCAATTTGGACGACAGTTCGGTGAGCGCTTTCGGACTCCGACGCCGCTATGATGCCCTGGCGAATACAACCCATATTTTTTGATAGGACGTGCGATGAAATCGAAAGCAACTCTCGAAGACGCGGAAGTAGATCAAATTCTTGCAACGGCATCGGCCCACGCGATGGCGAATCACTGGGCCGTGTCAATCGCGGTTTGTGATGACGGCGGTCATCTGCTGGGACTGCGGCGCCTCGATGGGGCCGCACCCATTTCGGCTTATATCTGTGCAGAAAAGGCGCGCACCTCTGCACTTGGGCGCCGTGAATCCAGGATTTATGAAGAGGTGATCAATGGCGGTCGGACTTCGTTTTTGTCGGCCCCATTGCTCCAGGGCATGCTTGAGGGCGGCGTGCCGATCATGATTGATGGGCATTGCGTCGGTGCGGTTGGCGTATCGGGCGTGAAGTCCGAACAGGACGCCGAAATCGCTCGGGCTGGCATTGCGACACTGGCCTGATCAAAGCGAGTCCGGCAGCGAGTCCGGCAGCGAGTCCGGCAGCGAGTCCGGCAGCGTTCTGGCGGCGGGCGTTCGCCGTCGCGAGGTCCTTGCCTGGGCCCTCTACGACTTTGCCAATTCTGGTTACGCCACCGTCGTTCTCACTGCGGTTTACAACGTTTTCTTTGTCGATGTGATTGCGGGTGGCGCGTCTTGGGGCACGCTGGCCTGGACTGCCGCATTGTCGTTCTCTTCCCTGGCGGCATTGATGATGGCCCCAGCTCTTGGCGCGTGGGCCGACGCGAATCGCGGGAAAAAGCGTCTGTTGGCGTTGTGCACCGCGGGCTGCGTTTTGGCGACGGCCGCACTTGCCTTGCCGGGGCAGGGCGAGGTCTGGCTTGCAGCCGCCCTGATCGTGATTTCCAACGTGTCTTTCAGCCTCGCCGAGGGTCTGATCGCGGCCTTCTTACCCGAGTTGGCAAAACCAGCCTCGCTGGGTCGCGTGTCCGGATGGGGCTGGAGCTTTGGCTATTTCGGCGGCATGCTGACGCTGGGGGCTTCACTGGTCGTTGTGTTACACGCGCAGGCATTGCAGCAACCTGCAACGACGTATGTGCCGCAGACGATGTTCATTGTGGCCGGTGTGTTTGCGCTTGCAAGCGTGCCGACGTTTTTATGGCTGCGTGAGCGCGGGGCTGGTCTGGGTGTCCGCGCGAGCCGGGACGCCCGGATTCAGATCAAAAGCGCCGCCGCGTCATTCTTCTCAACCCTGCGCCAATTCCCTGATTTCGCGGCGTTATTGGCTTGCGCTGTGTTCTATCAGGCGGGCATTGCCGTCGTGATTGCGCTGGCTGCGGTTTACGCGCAGGCCGTCATGAACTTTGACATGACGCAGACCATGATGCTGGTCTTCACTGTGAATATCGCCGCCGCGATCGGCGCATTTGGCTTTGGTTACGTGCAGGACCGGGTTGGACATCGGCTTGCGCTTGCACTCACGATCATGGCCTGGATTGCAATGGTTCTAATTGCTGCATTCACATCAAGCGTGGAACTATTCTGGTTGGCAGCGACGTTAGCGGGTTTGGCAATGGGCTCGAGCCAATCGTGCGGGCGAGCACTGACTGGGCTGCTTGCCCCGCAAGACCGGGTGGCAGAGTTTTTTGGACTCTGGACTGTGGCGGTGCGTGTGGCGTCGATCATCGGGCCCATCACATATGGCCTGGTGACCTGGGTTACGGACGGTGATCACCGCCGAGCCATCTTGGCGACCGGCGGTTTTTTCCTGATTGGACTGATCTTGCTGTTTCGGGTCAATGTGCCGCGCGGGCAGTCGACGGCATTGGCAGTGCCACGCTGGCGATCTTAGCGGCCCATTCGCGTGGACCGGTTTCGTGCACTGAGGTGCCCAGCGAATCCACCGCGACCGTAACGGGCATGTCAACAACATCGAATTCGTAAATCGCTTCCATGCCCAGATCAGCAAATCCAACGACTCGAGCGGCTTTTATAGCCTTCGAGACGAGATAGGCGGCGCCGCCGACTGCCATGAGGTAAGCCGCCTTGGAATCGCGAATGGCTTCAATGGCCACGGGGCCGCGTTCTGCTTTGCCGACCATCGCGATCAGGCCCGTTTGCTCGAGCATCGTTCGGGTGAATTTGTCCATCCGGGTTGCTGTGGTTGGGCCAGCGGGACCAACCGCTTCATCGCGAACAGGATCGACAGGGCCGACGTAATAGATCACCCGGTTTTTGAAGCTCACCGGGAGTGGTTCACCACGGGCGAGCATTTCGGTGATGCGCTTATGGGCCGCGTCGCGTCCGGTCAGGAGCTTGCCATTCAGGAGCACGGTCTGGCCGGGTTTCCAGGCGGCAACCTGCTCCGGGGTCAGAGAATTGAGGTCAACACGGAGGCTACGTCCGACATCAGGTGCCCAGGCGACATCGGGCCAGTCCGACAGCTTAGGCGCTTCGAGATGTGCTGGCCCTGAGCCGTCCAGACTGAAATGCGCGTGCCGGGTGGCGGCACAGTTTGGAATCATCGCGACGGGCTTGCTCGCGGCGTGGGTCGGATAAGTTTTGATTTTGACATCCAAGACGGTCGTCAGACCGCCCAGGCCTTGTGCACCAATGCCCAGCGCATTGACCCGATCACACAATTCGATCCGCAGGGCCTCGGTCTTGTTCTGAGCGCCGCGGGCCTTGAGTTCGCTCATGTCGATGGGCTCCATGAGCGATTCCTTGGCCATGAGCATCGCTTTTTCTGCCGTACCGCCGACGCCGATCCCAAGCATTCCGGGTGGACACCAACCCGCGCCCATCAGGGGCACCGTCTTCAGCACCCACTCGGTGACGTCATCGGACGGGTTCAGCATCGCGAATTTTGCTTTGTTCTCAGAACCGCCCCCTTTCGCTGCGACGTCGACATCGACGGTGTTGCCAGGGACGACAGTCATTTGGATGACCGCAGGCGTGTTGTCGCGCGTGTTTTTGCGTTCGAAGAGCGGATCCTCAAGGACCGAGGCTCGGAGCTTGTTCTCGCTATTGAGATAAGCGCGCCGGACCCCTTCGTTAACCATGTCTTCAATTGACATCGTTGCAGGCCCGCCGTCAGGCCCCCCCCAACGAATATCCATTCCGATCTTTAGAAATACGTTCACGATGCCAGTGTCCTGACAAATCGGTCGATGGCCCTCAGCGCACATGCGCGAATTTGTCAGGATTTGTGCGATCGCATCCTTGGCGGCAGGACTTTGCTCGATGGCATAGGCCTGGGCGAGGTGGCGGATGTAGTCCGCAGGGTGGTAATAGCTGATGAACTGGAGTGCATCGGCCACTGACTCGATGAGGTGGTCTTGGTTAATTGTGGTGGGCGTGTTTGGCGAGTTTGGCGTGACGGATATTGTCGTCATGGTCTGTTTAGGTGCTTAAGGTTTAGTGGTCGCTGGGAGGCGGTGACGTTGGTCGCGAAGGTGCAGTGCCGTGCGACATGAGCCGGTCAATATAGGCGATCGCAATTGCGGACAAGAGAAAAATGACATGGATGACCGATTGCCAAAGCAGGGTCTTATCGGAGAGGGTGCCCGCTGAAATGAAGGTTTTGAGCAGGTGAATCGATGAGATGCCAACGATCGCGGTTGCGAGTTTGACCTTCAGGACATTCGCGTTGATATGGTCCAGCCACTCGGGTTGGTCGGGATGATCCTGCAGGTGCAATCGTGAAACAAAGGTCTCGTAACCTCCAATAATTACCATAATCAGAAGGTTCGAGATCATGACCACATCGATGAGGGTCAGCACCATGATCATGACGACAGTCTCTCGACTTCGCTCAGCGATATGGATTCGCTCGACGGTTGCGTCGAGTGCCGCCGGGTCCCAGAGTAGGGCAACCAGGTGCATCAACTCCTCGAAGAACAACCAGACGTAAACGATCTGGGCCGCGATCAGACCGAGGTAGAGTGGAACTTGCAACCAACGGCTCGCGAACATGCACTGCTCGAGCCAGTTTGGGGCGCCCTGAGATCGTTGTTTGGGTGATGACATGGTTTAAAGTTTAGCTGTGGCGGACTCGATCAGTTCGCGGGTTCAATTAAATAATGATGGGGGAGAGGCGAATGTCGGGTGAAATCGAAAGCGTCATGCAGGAGAGCCGTATTTTTCCTGCTCCCGAGGCCTTTGTGGCTCAGGCCAACGTGTCGGGTATGGAAGCCTATCAGGCCCTTTGCGCCGAAGCGCAGCGCGACCATGGCGCGTTTTGGGCCCGTATGGCCCACGAAAATCTGATCTGGAAAAAACCATTTACCCGTTCGCTTGACGATTCGAATGCTCCGTTTTATCAATGGTTTGCAGATGGTGAGTTAAACGCCTCATTTAACTGTCTCGACCGTCATCTGGGGACACCGACTGAGCACAAGACCGCCATCCTGTTCGAGGCTGACAACGGGGACGTTACCCAAATTACCTACGCCGAGTTGTATGCGCGGGTCTGTCAGTTTGCTAATGGGCTGAAGTCATTGGGCTATCAGACCGGCGAGCGGGCCATTATCTACATGCCGATGTCAATCGAGGCGGTCGTGGCCATGCAGGCATGTGCCCGTCTGGGCATCACGCACTCGGTGGTTTTCGGCGGGTTTTCTGCCAAGTCACTGCAGGAACGGATCGTCGACGTGGGCGCCACCCTCGTGATCGCGGCCGACGGACAATATCGCGGTGGGAAAGCGATTCCGCTCAAACCGGCGGTCGATGAGGCCTTTGCCCTCGGCGGCTGCGAGCAAGTCCGGCATGTGATCGTTTATCGGCGCACGGGCGGCGCGATTGCATTTGAGCCCGGTCGCGATGTCTGGATGCATGACCTGGTCGAAGGTCAGGCCATGACCTGTGAGGCGGTTTGGGTAGGCGCGGAGCACCCGCTTTTTGTACTCTACACCTCGGGGTCGACGGGTAAACCAAAGGGCGTTCAGCACGCAACCGGTGGGTATCTCCTGCATGCGATATTGACGATGCAGTGGACGTTCGACATCAAATCCTACGACGTTTTTTGGTGCACCGCAGACGTGGGCTGGGTGACCGGGCATACCTATGTTGCCTATGGACCCCTGGCGGTCGGTGCTACGCAGATTATTTTCGAGGGCGTACCCACGTTCCCCAACGCAGGGCGTTTTTGGGCAACCATTCAAAAGCATCAGTGCTCGATTTTCTATACCGCACCCACCGCGATCCGTGCGCTGATCAAGGCCTGCGATGCGGCGCCTGAAACACACCCCTCGAGGTACGATCTTTCGAGCCTGCGTCTGCTTGGATCGGTGGGTGAACCGATTAATCCTGAAGCCTGGATCTGGTATCACCAGCAGGTGGGCCAATCGCGCTGCCCGATTGTTGACACCTTTTGGCAAACTGAAACCGGTGGCCACATGATCACCCCGTTGCCGGGGGCAACACCGCTCGTGCCGGGCTCCTGTACCTTGCCATTGCCCGGTATTGATGCTGCCATCGTGGATGAATCGGGGACCGAACTTCCCAATGGGCAAGGCGGTATTTTGGTGGTGCGCAAACCCTGGCCCTCAATGATTCGGACTATTTGGGGTGACCCGGACCGGTTCCGCAAAGCCTACTTCCCCGATGAACTCAAAGGCTTTTATCTGGCCGGTGACGGCGCCGTGCGGAATCGAGAAACCGGTTATTTCACGATCACCGGTCGCATCGACGACGTTTTGAACGTATCGGGTCACCGCATGGGGACGATGGAAATCGAGAGCGCTTTAGTTGCTAATCCGCTGGTGGCAGAAGCGGCTGTCGTGGGTCGTCCGGACGACACGACGGGTGAAGCCATCGTGGCTTTTGTGGTACTCAAACAGTCCGCACCGGTTGGTGAGGACGCACGCCGGATCGCGACCGATTTGCGCAACTGGGTGGGCAAAGAGATTGGACCGATCGCTAAGCCACGGGACATTCGATTTGGCGATAATTTGCCCAAAACCCGATCGGGCAAAATCATGCGGCGCTTGCTTCGTTCTCTCGCCAAGGGCGACGAAATTACGCAAGACACCTCTACGCTCGAGAATCCCGGGATTTTGGAGCAACTGAAGCAGACGGTTTGATCTCGGCCTGTCCCATAATGGCGTAATTGATCGTTAAATTCTTCGCACGATGACGTCCCGAACCTTGAAAACCAATCGTCGACTCGCACTCCAAGTCCTTAGCAGCGGCGCAGTGTCCGCGAGTGGCTTGTTACCCGCTTGGACCTCAGCTGCGCGGGCGGAAGGCCCTGGGCATGCACGGCTCGATGGCGGCGTCCTTGACCCGTCGTGGCCGCCTCCGCGTCCGCTCGATGTCGTCGTGCCGGAAGGGAAGGGCGGTCATGCCGAAACCCTTTGCAAGGCGCTCGCACCGCGCTTGAAACAAGCGTTTGCCTGGACGGTCAATTATCGGTATCGAGCCGATGAATCTCCCGCCGAGGTCCTTCAGGAACTGACGCGCGCCACCACCGACGGCGCATCGATGGCGTACGTTGATAATCGCGCGCTCGTGATCGATTCGTTCCTGAACCCGGGGGCACATTTTTCTGCCGCTGATCTGCAACCCGTCACCTGGTTAGGCACGCGCCCCTACCTGTTTTGTACCGGACGCCGAGTGATCGCGAAGGGACTCAAAGACTGGTTTGCACGCGCGGTTGAACGCCCCGGCGTCATGACCTTTGGCAGTGGCGGACGCGGTTCGCCCGGACACCTCGCTGGTGAAGCCATGATGATGCATGCCGGCGTTCAAGCGCTCCATGTACCCTACTCGAGCGAGCGCGACGCGATCGTCGCTGCAGTCGCCAATGAGGTGCAAGCGGTGTTACTCGACCCCGTGCAGGCCCTGCCCGAACTTCGCTCGGGTCGACTGCGCGCATTGGCCGTGACGAGTTCCGAACGTCTAGAGGCCATGCCAGAAATTCGAACCGCCGCCTCACAAGGCATGAAAGGGTTTGAAGTCGTCCGCTGGGCCGGATTCGCCATGCCGAAGGGCGTTCCACCCTCGACGATCGCAAAGATGCATGCCGTTCTCAGCCGCGCGGTCGATGATCATGATACTCAGCACGATATGGCCAAAGTCTGGTGGCAACCGGTCGGCGAAGGACCGCAGCCATTTGCCGCCATGATTCGGGCTGAGAACGAGCGCTGGGGCGCACTGATTAAGCGACTGGGATTGCGCGCAACTTGAAGCGCTGGGGCCACAGCGCCCCGTGAGGTCCAAGTGGTAACATCGCCGGCTCTGCTGTGGACAGGTGGATGAGCGGTTTAAGTCGCACGCCTGGAAAGCGTGTGTGGGTTAACAGCCCACCGCGGGTTCGAATCCCGCCCTGTCCGCCACGAAAAGCGAAGGCCCGTGAGGGCCTTTCTTGCTTTTTGGGTGGAGCGGTGAGCGAGCCAACAGTTTGAGTTTCGGCTGTGACGGCGCGTTTGCCCGCCACGATGTAGTCGATCCGGGTCAGCGGCACGCCGATGTCCTTGGCCAGTCGATAGGCGGTTAATCCCAGGGGTTTGAGGAATTCTTCCTGCAGCATCTCGCCAGGAGAAACGGGGACCGCTAGATTTAGTAGTAGTCGTCTTCGCGCTGGTGTCGAATTGCGGCGATTATGACCTCGTTCACGCTGGCAATCTCGAACAGCACCACATAGCCGCTCGATCCAAATGGGATCACAAGCTCACGCAGAAAGGGGCTATTGCTGGCCTTTCGGCAGGTAAATGGGGATGTCTGAAGTAGCTGAATTCCGGTACGAATCGCCTCGAGCGCCCGGTCAGCAATGTCGAGGTCGCCAGTCGCGCTTGCCAACTCACGCTCGATAATGAAGTCAAACAGCCGCTCGAGGTTTTCCTTCGCCGCTCGGGTGAACTGAACTTGAAAGGACATCCGCGAGTCACACGCGGTTTTTGGCTTGCTTGGTTCGGGCTTCGTCGAGCTTGCGCTGAAGGCCAGCAATCACGGTGTCGGCGCCGATGTACTCGTTGGCCTCGCGGGCCCGATCGAGCGATGCCATGCCGCGCGCGATGAATTCGCCCTGGTCAACTCGGCGCTGCAAGGCAGTGCGCACCGACTGCTCCACAAATTCAGATAGCGTCTCGCCCTCGTTCAGCAGGCGCTCGAGTTCTGCACGTAATGCTGGTTCGACGCGAATAGCTGGGATGGTGGATGTCTTCATGGGCGTGATTGTAGCGCAAATGAATTACAAGTTTGCGACTTATTGATGGCAACACTCGATTCCGGGGCTGGGGCCCGCAAGTACGCTGAACAGTTACAACCTGGCGAGATCCTCGCATGCAGGTGGGCCAAGGAGTCTCGCGGCGGCTGGGCAATGTGCGTTCATTGCTCCAGGATCTCTGGCTGATGAAGAAGACCGGCAAACGGCGGCGGTGGTAGCAAGAATTCGTGCGAGGGGTATCGATACCAAATCCTTTCGCGAACCCTCTGTCGGGATGCCGATCATTCTCAAGAGGTAGGCGGCCGCGCAATTGATCGGCGACTCTTGGTATCTACAATCCGGGCTCACATGGCGAGCCATTGGTGCGCTATCGTTCGGTGTGTTTTAGAGAATAATCCTGCGCAATAACAGATGTTTTGCGGTGTTTTGTGGTGTTTCTTGTGTTTACCTTTACCCTGGCCGAGCGGTCGCCGTTAACCCGAATTCGTCGTCAGTTTGTGATCGAGACGGTTCGTCAGTTGACCCGCATTGCGCTGGGCACGGTCCTGGGCCTGACCACCCTAGTCACCGTATCTGCCGCCCCCGCAACTCCAAATCCAACTCGAACCCCACCTGCGCCAGCGCCGGACCCGCTCGTTCGAAACGCCTTTCGCCCCACCCACACGATGCTTCGCGGCCTGCTTCAAGTGCAGGTCAATCGAGATGGATCGAGTACGGAAATCTCAGAAACCTTGGTTCGCATCGAAACCGAGGCCGGGGTCAAAGCCTATTCTGAACAAAGCCACGAGTACAACGGCTCGCTCTCCAATCTCGAAGTCCTCGAGGCGGCAACGATTCAGTCCGATGGCTCCCGGATCGACGTCTCGCCTGATCGGATTCTGACCCGCGATCACCTGGGCGAAGAAGCGGCCGTTCTCAATACTGACGGCAAGGTCAAGGTCGTGGTCTTCCCCGCGGTCGCGGTCGGAAGTCAGTTGCTGTTGCGCCTTAAAACGACCCAGCACACCCCGGAATTTCCCGGCCACTTCA
>Ga0209189_1000441_pt1 | contig 34690 bp, 30 predicted proteins | sample C_130820_EF_Meta_FD_187308 | JGI IMG/M metagenome (GOLD analysis project Ga0209189, IMG submission 187308) | Freshwater microbial communities from Lake Croche, Canada to study carbon cycling - C_130820_EF_MetaG (SPAdes) (version 3) | ecosystem: Environmental > Aquatic > Freshwater > Lake... | reverse complement strand
CTGCGCCAGTTCTACAAAGACGGACAAACCTTTGACGCCATCGTCCTGGACCCGCCCAAATTTGCACCATCGGCCGCGCACGCGGATCGGGCGGCGCGTGCTTACAAAGACATCAACCGCTTGGCTTTCAAAATTTTGGAGCCAGGTGGCGTGTTGTTCACCTACAGTTGTTCGGGTGGCATTGGTGCAGAGTTGTTCCACAAAATAGTCGCCTCTGCGGGCACCGATGCGGGCGTCGATGGCTATATCAGCGAGCGCATGCAAGGCGCGCCAGACCATCCCATGACCTTGACCTTCCCAGAGGGTGAATACCTGAAGGGCTTGGTGGTCATGAAATCTGCCACCTTGGTCGACAAGGCAGAACGCGCGACAATCGCGGGTTGACCTCTTTTATTTCTACAAGGTAGTTCTCGTATGTTGATTCCAGCCACCATCCTGACCGGTTTTTTAGGCGCAGGTAAAACCACCTTGCTCAAGCGCGTCTTGACCGAAGCCCATGGCCAAAAAATTGCCATCATTGAAAACGAGTTCGGTGAAGAAAACATCGACAACGAAATCTTGGTCTCGGACACCAACGAGCAAATCATCCAAATGAACAATGGTTGCGTGTGTTGCACCATCCGCGAAGACTTGCGCACCACCTTGCAACTGTTGGCCGCTAAAAAGCGCAAAGGCCTGCTCGACTTTGAACGCGTGGTGATCGAAACCACAGGCTTGGCTGACCCCGGCCCTGTAGCGCAAACCTTTTTCATGGACGACGAAATTGCCGAGAGCTTTTTGCTCGACTCAATATTGACTTTGGTAGACGCCAAGCACGCCGCCCAGCAACTCAATGACCGCCAAGAAGCGCGTCGCCAAGTAGGTTTTGCAGACCAAATTTTTATAAGCAAGTCTGACTTGGTCTCGGCAGAAGAACTAGATGCCTTGCAACACCGCCTCAAACACATGAACCCCCGTGCGCCCCAAAAAGTGGTGCATTTTGGCGAGGTGTCTTTGGCAGAAGTGTTTGATTTGCGTGGCTTTAACCTCAACGCCAAACTAGACATTGACCCTGACTTTTTGGCAGACGATGGCCACCATCACCACGACGGTGAACACTGTGACCATCCCTCGCATAAGCATGGCCATGATGCGCATGGGCACGACCATGGGCATGACAAACATGCTCACGGTGACCATGGTGACCACGCCCACGGCGAACATGCCCATGACACAGGACACGGCCCGGGCCATCACCACCACCATGACGATGATGTCAAAAGCTTTGTTTTTAAATCTAAGCGCCCCTTTGACCCTGCGAAGCTAGAAGACTTCTTGGGCACCATCGTCAACATCTACGGCCCGAAAATGCTGCGCTACAAAGGCGTTTTGAATATGCGCGGCACTGAGCGCAAAGTTATTTTCCAAGGCGTACACCAGCTCATGGGCAGTGATTTAGGGCCCGAATGGGCTAAGGGAGAAGAAAGAATGAGCAAGATGGTGTTCATTGGCATCGATTTACCCAAAGACATCTTGATGCAAGGCTTGGAACAGTCTCTGGTTTAGCGTTTTGAATGTGGCTACAATCCCGCGCGCTAGACCTCCATTAGTACATATTCGTACATGGAAGGAATGGCGAGGAGACAAAACGTGAACGCACAAGCCCGCCATAAAAAACCAACAAAATCTGCGGCAGCCAAAAAGGCTGTCAAACCTGCTGCAAAGCCAAAAACGCCAGCTAAAAAGCTGGTGAAAAAACCAACCCCTGTTAAGAAACCTGTGACTAAAAAAATAGCTGCCAAAGCGGCCCCCAACAAGGCAACTGCCAAGAAAGTAACGCCTGCAAAAGTCGTTGCTAAAAAACCCGTCGCAAAAAAGCCAGTAGCAAATAAGGCCCCTGCTAAAAAAGTAGTGGCCAAAAAAGCACCAGCTAAGAAAGTCGTCGCCAAAAAGGTTCCCCCTAAGAAGGCGCCTGCTGCCAAGGCAAAAGCCCCCGCTAAAAAAGTAGAAGCACCTAAAAAATCAGCTGCGACCAAGGTGCCGGCTAAACCGGTGGTTCCCGCACCCGTGGTGCACGTCACCCCCATCATCCCTGGCTACACACCGGTAGTGCACAAGAAAAATTCCAGAGCGGCCAAGATGGCTGCGCTCGTTCCTCCTCCACCCACGCAAGTACTGGCTTCAACGGCAGCAAAAAATAGCTTTATGCCGATTTCGAACCAAGCTGCAACCACCATCATCCCTGTGATACCCAAAAAAGACGCCAAACTTGTCAACAATTGGAAGACTAAAACGGCCGACCAACTCACCGATGCTGAAGTCATCGCCATGCCTGATGACGAGTACATGAATGACCTGCAAATGGCATTCTTTCGCATCAAATTAGTCCATTTGAAAGATGAGGTGTTGACCAACGCCAGCGAAACTACCGAGCATCTGCGCGAAGACACGGTCGTCGTACCCGATCCCGCAGACCGCGCCACCATTGAAGAAGAGCATGCTTTGGAGCTGCGCACCCGCGACCGCGAGCGCAAATTGCTGAAAAAAATCGAACAGTCCATCCACCGTATTGATGGTGGCGATTACGGCTACTGCGATGAAACGGGCGAACCTATCGGGGTCGCCCGATTGCTGGCGCGCCCCACCGCTACTTTGTCGCTAGAAGCACAAGAGCGCCGCGAATTGAAGCAAAAAATGTTCGGGGATTGAGCCGTTGTTGCCTGACAACGCGAAAAACAGGCCTTCGGCCTGTTTTTTTTCAACCATTTCCATCTTGATAAGACACTTTTAATAGATCTTCTAAGTGCTTGCTTTATAACGATTTTTACTTCTAGACTTGTTTATGAAATCGCTCCTAAGTTGTTGATTTCATTGAAAAAAATAGAAAACCCCTTGGTAGAGCAGTGAAATCCTGATACAGTGCAAATAAGTGCAATTAAGTGGTGAAAAGTGTCAATTCACTTTCACTGTTGGTTGCGTATTGTCTGTTTGCCAAGGAAAGCCGCTGTGTTTCAAGGTGCGTCATCGCTAAGTCTCGATGCCAAGGGCCGTTTGTCGGTACCTACGCGTCATCGCGACGTTTTGAGCGCCACAGCCGCCGGACAACTCACGATCACACGCCATCCCCACGGATGTTTGATGGTGTTCCCGCGCACCGAGTGGGAGAAATTTCGTGAACGTATCGCCGCGCTGCCAATGAGCGCGCAGTGGTGGAAGCGTGTCTTGCTTGGCAATGCGATGGACGTCGAGATGGACGGCACAGGCCGAGTGTTGATTTCCCCTGAACTGCGCGCTGCAGCAGGTATTTCAAAAGACACCATGTTGTTGGGCATGGGCAACCACTTCGAGCTGTGGGACAAAACGACTTACGACACGCTAGAAGCGCAAGCCATGCAAGGCGAAATGCCGGACGTCTTCAAGGAATTTTCTTTCTAAAGGATGACGGTGGATACGCCATGGCAGCACACCACCGTCCTACTCAGCGAAGCCGTCGATGCACTCGACCTTCAGCCGGACGGAACTTATGTAGATGCAACTTTTGGACGCGGTGGACACACGCGCCTGATGCTTTCCAAACTCTCCGACAAAGGGCGGGTCATCGCATTCGACAAAGACCCCGAGGCGATCGCAGTGGCAGAGCAAATTCAAGACCCGCGTTTATCAATACGGCACGAAGGATTTGCGCACTTGGGCGACTTGCCACCTGCATCGGTCGACGGCGTATTGATGGACTTAGGCATCAGCTCGCCGCAAGTCGACAACCCTGCACGGGGATTTTCATTTCGACACAACGGCCCTTTGGACATGCGCATGGACACCACGCGTGGACAGAGCGTGCAAGAGTGGTTGGCAGAAGCAGACACACAACACATTGCGGAGGTGATACGTGAATATGGCGAGGAACGGTTTGCTGTACAGATTGCAAAGGCGATTGATGCTCGCCGACAAGAACGGGGCGTTCCTACAAGCACCGCTGAACTGGCCCAGCTCGTGGCTGACACGGTCAAAACCCGCGAGCCGGGCAAGGACCCTGCAACGCGCACATTTCAGGCTTTTCGGATTTTCATCAACGCCGAGCTTGAGGAGTTGCAACAAGCGCTAGACGCTACGTTGCATGTACTGCGCCCGCATGGAAGATTGGCTGTGATCAGTTTTCATTCTTTGGAAGACCGCATCGTGAAGCAGTTCATTGCGCAACATGCGCGTGAGGTGTATGACCGTCGTGCGCCATTTGCAGCGCCGCAAGTTATGGATTTCAAGGCAGTGCAACGCATCAAACCGAGTGAGCAAGAAATAGCCAGCAACCCGCGTGCGCGAAGCGCCATCTTGCGTGTTGCAGAGCGTCTGCCAACAGCGCAACACGAGGTGCTGGCATGAGCCGTGTGAGCATTATTTTGTTGGTGGCAGTTTTGCTCAGCGCTCTTTATCTAGTGCGAACCCAATATGAATCACGTGCACTCACGACTGAACTAGACCACGCGACAAGTGAAGCGCGTCGTTTAGAAATTGAGAACGACCGTTTGGATGTTGAGCGCCGAGCACAAGCAACGCCAAAGCGGGTTGAAAAATTAGCGCGTGAACAGTTGCACATGCGAACCATCACACCAGCGATCACGCATTACGCCACGCTGCCAGCCCAAGGTGCCAACACTGCAGAGGGGGTGCGTCCATGAGCAGTCGCAGCGTTCAATACACCTCGAGCCCTTTATTGGCAAGTAAGACGCCTATTTGGCGTAGCCAATTTATTGTGGCGTGTATTGCGTTGGGCTTCTTAGGCTTGGTAGCGCGTGCTGCGTATGTGCAACTTATCGGCAATGCATTTTTCAAACGCCAAGGAACTGTGCGCCATGTACGCACCTTAGATTTGCCAGCCAACCGCGGACGTATCTTGGACCGTAATGGCCATATCTTGGCCTCTAGCGTGCCTGTTCCAAGTATTTGGGCGAATCCCGAGAGCATGGACCGCGATCCAGAAAAATTCAAGGCGCTTGCTAAGTTGCTAGGGATGACGCAAGCAGAACTAGACAAGAAACTCAGCGATGAAGACAAAAATTTTGTCTGGTTGAAACGTCAAGTAGACGAACCCGTTGCCAAAAGCATAGAAGCCCTCAAGATCAAAGGTATCTATGCACGCAAAGAATACAAGCGCATTTACCCAGAAGGTGAAGCGGTTGCCCATGTGGTGGGCTTCACCAATGTAGAAAACATTGGGCAAGAGGGCGTTGAGCGCGAGTTCAACAAAGACTTAGGCGGCAAGCCTGGAACACGGCGTGTCATCAAGGACAAATTTGGCCAAGTCGTAGAAGACATTGGCGAAATCATCTTGCCTGAAGACGGCAAAGATTTGCAATTGAGCATTGATAGCAAAGCGCAGTACTTTGCTTACGAAAAAATCAAAGAAGCCGTTATATCCAACCGCGCCAAAGCAGGTAGTGTGGTGGTACTGCACGCGCAAACCGGTGAAGTATTGGCCATGACTAACTACCCCAGTTTTGTCCCAGATAAGCGTGGCAATCTGGTGGGCGAACAACTACGTAATCGCGCATTGACCGATACATTTGAGCCGGGTTCTGTGATGAAGCCATTCACCATTGGCATGGCGTTGAACTCAGGACGTGTCACACCTAACTCAGTGATACAAACTGCGCCTGGCTCCATGGTGTTAACTGGAACCACGATTCACGACTCGCATCCACACGGTGCCCTAACTGTTGAGCAAGTCATCCAAGTCTCAAGCAATGTAGGCACCACCAAGATTGCTATGCAAATGCAACCGCAAGAAATGTGGGAAACGTTTTCACAAGCTGGTTTTGGACAAAAGCCGCCGATTGCATTTCCTGGCGTCGTGTCTGGCCGACTGCGACCTTACAAAACGTGGCGTCCTATCGAACAAGCCACCATGTCGTATGGCTACGGTTTGTCTGCATCGCTATTTCAAATGGCGCGCTCGTACACCGTGTTCTCGCATGAGGGGCAAATCATCCCTGTTACTTTGTTAAAGAACGAAGCCACTGTGTCAGGCGAGCAAGTGTTCTCTGCGAATACCGCTAGCCAAGTCCGCAAGATGCTCCAAATGGCCGCAGGGCCTGGAGGCACCGGCCCTAAGGCGCAAACCATGGGTTATTCGGTGGGCGGTAAGTCGGGTACAGCTTATAAACAAGTCGGTAAGACCTATGGCACCGACAAAAACCGCAAATACCGCGGATGGTTTGTCGGTATGGCCCCGATTGATAAACCCTTAATCATCGTCGCGGTCATGCTCGATGAGCCGAGTAACGGCCGTTACTTTGGTGGCGATGTGGCAGCGCCTGTGTTTAGTGAAGTGGTGCAGCAAACACTACGCATGATGCGTGTCCAACCCGATATTGCCGTCAAACCGTTGGTGGTGACGCAACTAGAAAAGGAGTCTTTGTGATGCAAAGACTCCAAACGCCTAACCAAGCAGCCCAATGGTTGCGGGAGCGCGTCACGGGCAGCCTATGCACTGACAACAGAAAAGTGCAAGTCAACGATGGATTTATCGCTTGGCCAGGTGCAGAGCATGATGCGCGCCGTTTCGTACCTATCGCACTTGAGCAAGGTGCCAGTGCCTGCCTCGTAGAAGAATCTGGTGCAGATATGTTTGCGTGGAGTGATGTCCCACACATGAGTGACCGTATTGCAAGTTACAGCGGACTTAAATCTGCATGTGGTCCTATTGCCGCCTGTTTTTACAAACATCCCAGCGTTGACATGGACGTGATTGCGATCACCGGGACTAACGGCAAAACAAGCTGCGCTTGGTGGTTAGCGCATGCACTACAAAACCTGGATAAACCATCTTCCATGGTTGGAACGCTAGGACTGGGTCGTCCTGATCGATTGACGTCTACGGGTATGACTACGCCAGACCCCGTCTTACTGCAATCACATTTACGCGACATGGTGGATGCAGGTGTCACCAGTTGCGTGATGGAGGCGTCTTCTATTGGAATAGCTGAACACCGCCTAGACGGAACGCGCGTGCGGTTGGCCATGTTCACCAATTTCTCGCAAGACCATTTGGATTACCACGGCGATATGGATAAGTATTGGCAAGCCAAAGAAGCCTTGTTTAGTTGGCCAAGATTACAAGCGGTAGTGATCAATATCGATGACTCTAAAGGCGTATTGTTGGCCGACAAATTACAAAAAACAGGTCAAGTCAAAGTTTGGACCTTCGCAACGCAAGAACACGATATCAAGCCAGGTGCGCAACACATCCAAGCTGTAAAAGTTGAATATGCAAATCACGGCATGCGGTTTGACATAAAACTGGGCGATAGCAGTACCTCAATCGAGACCACCATGGTGGGTCACTACAACGTCAGTAATTTGACGGGAGTGATCGCCTGTTTGTGTGCCCTAGAACATCGCTTAGACGATGCGGCGCAAGCTTGTACGAATTTGCCCTCGGTGCCAGGTCGTATGGAGTTATTTGGTACCACTGGCGAACCTTTGGTAGTCGTTGACTTCGCGCATACACCAGACGCGATTGAAAAAGCATTGCTTGCATTACAGCCCTTGGCGGCTTTGCGAGGCGGAGACATTATTTGTGTATTGGGTTGTGGCGGCGATCGCGACAAAGCTAAACGTCCCTTGATGGCCACTGCCGCAGAAATGTATGCGCAACATATTGTGTTGACAAGCGATAACCCGCGTAGCGAAAGTCCGGGAGATATCTTGCGCGATATGTGTGCAGGATTGAAAACACCGCAATCAGCGCGCTTAGTCATCGATAGAGCGCAAGCCATAGCAGAGGCTGTCCAACACGCTACTCAAAAAGATCTTGTTTTGATCGCTGGTAAAGGACACGAGACAACTCAAGAAATAAATGGCGTCAAGCATCCATTTAGCGACCAGTTGCACGCACTGCAAGCGATCCACAAAAGGAGTGTGCATGTCTGATATGCACCTACCCTTGGAAGATGCCGTCAAATGGATAAAAGGTGCGCGCACGATAGGCGATGCATCGGTTTGTATCGAGCGTGTGCATACCGATAGCCGTAGCGTAGAGGTCGGCGACCTATTTATTGCACTCCAAGGCGAACGCTTTGATGCCCACGATTTCCTTGAACAAGTCAGCCAAAGTGGCGTAAGCGCTGCCATGGTGGCAACTGGAAAAGCCGATTTACATTTATCTTGCATTGAAGTGCCCGACACGCGCTTAGGGCTAGGCCAGTTAGCCAAAGGCTGGAGAAGCCAAATGCATATTCCTGTAATTGCCGTCACGGGCAGTAACGGCAAAACAACGGTGACTCAAATGCTTGCGAGTATTTTGCGTTGTGCGTTTGGTGATGGTGCTTTGGCGACACAGGGTAATTTGAATAACGAGATTGGTGTGCCCCAAACCGTTTTACGCTTACGTAAATTCCACCAGGGTGCTGTCATTGAGTTAGGTATGAACCATCCAGGAGAAATTGCTTGGCTTGCTGAGATTGCACAACCAACGGTAGGGTTGGTGATCAACGCACAACGTGAGCACCAAGAGTTCATGGCCAGCGTAGAGGCCGTGGCCCAAGAAAACGGCGCAGTGATTACTGCATTGCCTGCAAATGGCGTAGCGGTGTTTCCTGCAGATGACGAATACACGCCGCTTTGGAAAAAACTAGTGGGCGCGCGAGCTTGCCTGACTTTTTCAATGCAAGCATCGCAACAAAATACAAAAATGGCAGAGGTGACCTTAGTCCATGCCGATTGGGTTGGCGACCATTGGTTGGTTGATATAAAAACACCCCAAGGCAACTTAAAAACCAAGTTGCATTGCGCTGGCCGTCATAACGTCAGCAATGCTTTAGCAGCTACAGCTGCGGCTTTGGCCGCGGGTATCGATCTTCAAAATATTGCACAAGGCTTAGAAAAATTTGAATCGGTCAAAGGTCGCTCGCGCGCTTATGTAGTGAATATCGCAAGTAAGAAAGTCACCGTGGTGGATGACTCCTACAACGCCAACCCTGATTCGGTCAAAGCGGCGATTGATTTGTTATCTGAATTACCTAAGCCACAAATGCTGGTGCTTGGAGACATGGGTGAAGTAGGCAATCTTGGCCCGGAGTTTCATGGGGAAGTGGGCCGTTACGCTGAGCAAAAAGGTATTGATAGCGTGTTGTGCTTAGGTGAACAGACAGCCCATACGGTGCAAGCGTGCCCAACATGCGCGCAGCATTTCAGCGATATCGATGCACTCAATCTGCATTTAAGCCATGGATTACCCATGGTGGCAAGCGTCCTGGTGAAGGGTTCGCGGTTCATGAAGATGGAGCGCGTACTAGAGGCAATTACAAAACTATCAGAACAACACACGCAGGAGACCACGCCATGCTGATCACCTTGGCGCAATGGTTGCAAACCTTGTCGCCCGAATTCGGATTCTTTCGGGTGTTTCAGTACATCACCTTCCGGGCGGTGATGGCCGCTTTAACCGCGTTACTGATCGGTCTCTTTGCTGGCCCTGCAGTGATCCGACATTTGGTGGCTTTAAAAATTGGCCAACCTATCCGTGACTACGCCATGCAATCACACATGATTAAAAGTGGCACGCCCACGATGGGTGGTGTATTGATATTGATAGGCATAGGTACTTCTACCTTGTTATGGGCAGATTTGACCAACCGATTTGTTTGGATTGTGATGTTGGTGACTTTTGGCTTTGGCGCCATTGGTTGGGTCGATGACTGGCGAAAGGTTGTGCACAAAGACCCTGAAGGTATGCGTTCACGTGAAAAATATATGTGGCAATCCTTGATTGGATTGTTAGCCGCTTTGTACTTGGTATTTAGTATTTCTGAGAGCAGCAACTTACGCGTGCTCGAATTGTTTTATTCCTGGATGCAGTCTGGTTTTGATGTGAACTTGCCGCCCAAAGCCGGCTTGCTATTGCCTTTCATGAAAGAGGTGAGCTATCCCTTGGGCGTTTTTGGTTTTGTGATTCTGACTTATCTCGTCATCGTCGGTTCGAGCAACGCAGTCAATTTGACGGATGGGCTAGATGGATTGGCCATCATGCCGGTAGTGATGGTGGGTTCTGCATTGGGCGTTTTTGCTTACGTTACAGGTAGTTCGGTGTATTCCAAGTACCTGATATTTCCCTACATTCCAGGCTCTGGTGAATTGATGATTTTCTGCGCCGCTATGGCGGGCGCGGGCTTGGCATTTTTATGGTTCAACACGCATCCAGCGCAAGTGTTCATGGGCGATGTAGGCGCCTTGGCTCTTGGCGGTGCCTTAGGCACGATTGCAGTGATCGTGCGGCAAGAAATTGTGCTGGCCATCATGGGTGGAATTTTTGTGGTGGAAGCACTGTCTGTGATGTTGCAGGTCGGTTACTTCAAATACACCAAGAAAAAATACGGCGAAGGGCGGCGCATTTTGAAGATGGCGCCTTTGCACCACCATTTTGAAAAATCGGGCTGGACTGAAACACAAGTCGTGGTGAGGTTTTGGATCATCACCATGCTGCTGTGCTTAGTCGGCATGTCTACGTTGAAACTAAGGTAAGCACAGAATGCGCGCTTTACAACAACTCTCTGTGCTGGTCTTGGGTCTAGGTGACTCAGGACTTGCTATGGTGCGTTGGTGCGTGCGCCATGGTGCAGAGGTGGTGGTGGTGGATACGCGTGAACAACCGCCCCATCTTGCGCAATTAAGAAAAGAATACCCAAGTGTTGTATTCAAGCATGCAGCATTTGATGTGTCATTGGTAGAAGGACAGCCCATCCGCGCTGTCTTCAAGAGCCCAGGTCTAACGCCTGATTCGGTAGCGCCTGTATGGCAAGCAGCACAAGCAGCAGGTTTATGGGTAGGCACCGAACTTACCTTGTTTGCACAAGCCTTAGAAGAATTAAAAACAGAACTGCAATACGCACCACATGTATTGGCTATCACAGGAACGAATGGCAAAACAACAGTCACTGCATTGACAGGTCAATTGCTAGAACGTGCTGGCCTGCGGGTAGCAGTAGCCGGAAATATTGGCCCCACCTTGCTCGACACATTGTCTGCTGCTATGGACCAAGAGCGAGCCCAATGGCCACAAGCATGGGTGTTGGAGTTGTCCAGTTTTCAGCTCGATGAGGTGGATACCTTTGAGCCTACTGCAGCCACAGTGCTGAACTTGACCCAAGACCATCTCGATTGGCATGGAGACATGCAAGCCTATGCACAAGCCAAAAGGCATATTTTTGGCAAACACGCCTGCATGGTGTTGAACCGTGATGACGAATCAGTCATGGCCATGCTGCCAGCGCCTGTTGCCAAAACCAAAGCAAGCAAACGGTCACCGCGTGAAGTGATGCGATTTGGCGGTGATAAGCCTACCCAGCATGGTGATTGGGGGTTAGAGACAGTCAACGGTATGACTTGGTTGGTGCGCGCACTAGATGTGGATGAAACCAGAAAATCACGCGCGACTACTGAATCTGAAATCTACATCCAACGTCTATTACCAGTAGACGCATTGCGGATTCGCGGCCGCCACAACGCGCTCAATGCTATGGCGGCGTTGGCATTGGCGAGTACAACAGGCGCACCATTGGCTGCCATGTTGTATGCCTTACGCGAATACCGAGGCGAGCCACATCGTGTGTCGTCTGTGGCTGTTTTGCAAGATGTGGAATACATCGACGACAGCAAAGGCACCAACGTAGGCGCTACGGTCGCGGCTATCAATAGCGTAGGGGCCGATCGCCGAATCGTATTGGTATTGGGTGGCGACGGGAAAGGGCAAGACTTCTCTCCATTGCAAGCACCCATTCAAAAATATGTTCGATCGATCGTGTTGATTGGAAAAGATGCGGTGGAACTGCGTCAAGTATTGCAAGGTGCAAATGTACCCATGCATGACGCTATCAGCTTAAGTGACGCAGTGAAAATCTGTCAAAGCTTGGCTCAGACGGGAGACGCAGTGTTGCTGTCCCCAGCCTGTGCCAGTTTCGATATGTTTAAAAACTATGTGCACCGCGGCGAAGTATTTGCCCAAGCGGTGCAAGAACTAGCGCTAGATTTAGGTGTAGAACTAGACGTGCAGGGAGGTGTGCTGGTATGAACGAACGCATGGCACGTCTTCCCTTGGGTTTGCCCGTACGTTGGTTTCATGGGCTGCGTTCTCTGTTGGGTGCGCGTCCGCAAGCTGACTTTGATGCATTACCCGTGCGTGTGCACGGAACCGAATTCACCCGCACAACAGCTGCACCCGTGCATGTCAAAGGGTTTGACCAGCCTTTGGTGTGGGTCACATTTGGTTTGCTCATGATTGGTTTGGTGATGGTGTATTCCGCCTCCATTGCTTTGCCAGATAACCCGCGTACTGGTGGACATTACTCGTCTACCTACTTTTTATTCCGCCACTCGGTGTCGCTGATCGTGGCCTTTGTCGCGGCGGTCATCGCATTCCAAATTCCATTGAATACCTGGGAGCGCATTGGTCCATGGGTATTTGTGGTGTCCATCGCCTTGTTGATTGTGGTGCTCATTCCTTATGTCGGCAAAACCATCAACGGGGCGCGTCGCTGGATCAGTTTTGGGTTTATGAATTTTCAACCCTCTGAATTGGCGAAATGGGGCGTGTTGCTGTATGCCGCCAATTACATGGTGCGCAAGATGGAAATCAAAGAGCAGTTCTTTGCTGCTGTTTTGCCTATGGCGGCTGCGGTAGCAGTTGTTGGAGGGTTGTTGCTGGTAGAGCCAGACATGGGCGCCTTCATGGTGATCGCCGTCATCGCCATGGGCATCTTGTTTTTAGGGGGTGTGAACGCCCGCATGTTCTTGTTAATGTCGTTTTTGATTGCTGGCGTTTTTGTATTGATCATTGCGTCGTCCGAATGGCGACGCGAACGCATCTTCGCCTACCTCGATCCATGGAGTGCAACGAACGCGATTGGCAAAGGCTACCAACTCACCCATTCATTGATTGCGATTGGTCGAGGCGAAATATTTGGCGTAGGTTTAGGTGGCAGCGTTGAGAAATTACATTGGTTGCCTGAAGCGCACACCGACTTTTTGCTAGCGGTGATCGGTGAAGAGTTTGGCTTTGTTGGATTGGTATTGGTCATCGGTTTGTTCATGTGGTTAACCCGCCGCATCATGTATATCGGTCGACAAGCCATTGCGATGGACCGCGTGTTCGCTGGTTTGGTCGCGCAAGGTGTTGGGGTGTGGGTGGGCTTTCAATCGTTCATCAATATTGGGGTGAACCTTGGCGCACTGCCGACAAAAGGTTTGACCTTGCCCTTGATGAGCTATGGCGGTTCGGCCATATTGCTCAACTTAGTAGCTATTGCAGTGGTCTTGCGCGTGGACTTTGAGAACCGCGTTCTGATGCACGGAGGGCGGCTATGAAAACTGCACTCGTCATGGCTGGCGGTACAGGTGGACATATTTTTCCGGGCTTGGCTGTCGCGCATCGCTTGCGTGAGCGTGGATGGAATGTGCATTGGCTCGGTGGGCCCGCACCGAGTATGGAGAGTCAGTTGGTCCCTCCGCACGGGTTTGACTACGAACAAATTCAGTTCGCGGGTGTGCGGGGTAAGGGCTTGATGACCTTTTTCACTTTGCCATTTACTTTGCTACGCGCCTGTTGGCAAAGCGTGCAAGTGTTGCGCCAGGTCAAACCCCATGTTGTGTTGGGTTTGGGCGGTTACATCAGTTTTCCAGCAGGTCTTATGGCTGCACTCACTGGACACAAGTTGGTCGTGCATGAACAGAATTCTGTAGCGGGTATGGCTAACAAAGTACTGGCCCTATTTGCGCAATCTGTGTTGACAACTTTTCCACATGTTTTGAAAAATGCAGAGTGGATTGGAAACCCGTTGCGTGAGGGCTTTGTAAAACAAGCGCGCCCGACAGAACGTTTAGGCAAGCGCCACGGTCCTTTGCAACTTTTGGTGGTGGGTGGAAGTTTGGGTGCGCAAGCGCTCAACACAGTGGTACCGCAGGCCTTGGCTTTGATGTCGGAATTTCGTCGTCCTGTTGTTATCCACCAAAGTGGCGCCAAGCAAATAGATGCTTTGCGTGCAGCGTATGAAGAGGCGGATGTGCAAGCTACTTTGACGCCGTTTATTGACGATACAGCGCAAGCTTTTGCTAATGCAGATGTGGTGATTGCACGCGCAGGAGCCAGTACAGTCACCGAATTAGCGGCAGTGGGTGTGGCCGCTATTTATGTGCCGTTTCCCCATGCAGTGGATGACCACCAAACAACAAACGCTAAATTTGTAGTGGATGCAGGTGGTGGTTGGCTCATACCGCAAGCCGAACTGACAGCGCAGGGCTTGGCAGATCAGTTGCAAGCACTGACGCGCGAAAAATTAGTAGAGGTTGCAGAAAAAGCCTACGCCATGCGCAAAACAGATGCGACTGAAAAAACAGTAGCCATCTGCGAGCAACTAGCAAGCCAAGGAGTTGTTGCATGAAGCACGCCATTCGCCACATCCACTTTGTAGGCATTGGTGGCTCTGGCATGAGCGGCATTGCCGAGGTCTTACTGAATTTGGGCTATGCCATTTCAGGCTCAGACATATCTGACAGCGCGGCTTTGAAGCGATTGGCTGGACTGGGAATTCGCACCTATGTCGGCCACGCGGTTGAGCATATTACGGGCGCAGACGCTGTGGTGACGTCAACTGCGGTGCAAGCCAATAACCCAGAAGTGGTTGCCGCGCATGCCAAGTTAATACCTGTTGTACCGCGGGCGGTCATGCTCGCAGAGTTGATGCGCTTGAAACAAGGCATCGCGATTGCAGGAACCCATGGCAAAACCACAACAACCAGTTTGGTGGCAAGTGTTTTGGCAGAGGCGGGCTTAGACCCTACTTTTGTGATCGGCGGACGTTTAAACAGTGCAGGCGCAAATGCGCAACTCGGCGCAGGGGACTACATCGTGGTCGAAGCCGATGAGTCGGATGCATCGTTTTTAAATTTATTACCAGTGATGGCTGTGGTGACCAATATTGACGCAGACCATATGGACACCTATGGCCATGACTTCAATAATTTGAAAAAAGCCTTCATCGAGTTTCTGCATCGCATGCCTTTCTATGGTGCAGCTATTTTGTGTACCGATGATCTGGCCGTGCAAAGCATCTTGTCCGATGTCTCGCGACCCATCACCAGTTACGGCTTTAATGCAGACGCACAAGTGCGTGCGGTTAATGTCAAGGCCAACAACGGGCGCATGAAATTTACCGTTCAGCGTCGCAACGGTGTGGAGATGCCCGATATGGACATCGATTTGAACTTAGCAGGCGAACACAATGTTTTAAATGCTTTGGCAGCGATTGCCATTGCTGTGGAATTGAATGTCCCCGATGCATCGGTACAAAAAGCTTTGTCTGAATTCAAAGGCGTAGGCCGACGTTTCCAGCGCCATGGAGAAGTGGCGGCCAAACATGGCGGGCATTTCACGCTGATCGAAGACTATGGTCACCATCCTGTAGAACTCGCCGCCACCTTGGCAGCAGCACGTGGTGCCTTCCAGGACAGAAGACTTATTTTGGCGTTTCAACCGCACAGGTATACGCGCACAAGAGATTGCTTTGAAGACTTTGTCCATGTGCTGTCGCAATCCGATATTTTGTTACTGACAGAAATATATGCAGCAGGCGAAGCACCGATAGTCGCTGCCGATGGACGCGCTTTGACACGCGCATTGCGCATGGCTGGATTTGAGTCTTTGGTGTTTGCAGAGGACATCCACAAACTAGCCCAAGTTATTTATGAAAACGCCCAAGACGGCGATGTGGTGATGTGTATGGGTGCAGGGTCAATTGGGCAAGTGCCGCTTCAAGTCTTGGCGATTGCGCAACAGCAGATGGAAAGCGCAGCGTAAACAGTATGACAACGACTAAGCCATTCGATATCAGTACCGCCAAAGTGGCGGTGCTAATGGGTGGGCGCTCAGCAGAGCGTGAAATTTCTTTGATGTCTGGTGAAGGCGTTCTCAAAGCTTTGCAAAGCAAGGGGGTGAATGCACATGCATTTGACCCAGCGAATCAAGCTATGGATCAACTCACTCAGCAAAGCTTTACCCATGCGTTTATCGCTTTGCACGGTCGCTATGGCGAAGATGGTTCTGTTCAAGGCGCATTGGAGTTGCTGGGCATTCCTTACACCGGCTCTGGTGTGATGGCGTCTGCCATTGCCATGGATAAGGTGATGACCAAACGGATTTGGACCGCAATGGGTCTATCAACACCCAAGTCGGTGAGCCTTGCGCCCGATGAGCAATCGCAACAAGCCATTGCCGCAATCCCACAAACATTAGGTCTTCCGCTGATCGTCAAGCCTCCGCGTGAAGGCTCATCGATTGGCATTACCAAAGTCACAACAGCTGACGAAATACAAGCTGCTGCCAAGTTGGCAATTCAGTATGACCCTGACTTGTTGTGTGAAGAATTCATCGATGGCGAAGAGTTGACATGCCCTGTGATTGGCAATGGCATACACGCACGTGCTTTGCCTGTGGTGCGCATTGCCGCGCCAGATGGCGCGTATGACTACCAAAACAAATACTTCACGGACGACGTGAAGTACCACTGCCCAAGTGGTTTGCCTGACAAAGAAGAACAAGCCATTCAAGCATTGGTGGTTGCTGCCTACCGTGCACTGGGTTGTCGCGGCTGGGGTCGTGCAGACATCATGCTGCGCGCTTCTGACCGCAAACCTTATTTATTAGAGATGAATACATCTCCTGGTATGACCAGTCATTCCTTGGTGCCTATGTCTGCACTTGCAGCAGGCATCAGTTATGAAGACTTGTGCATTCAATTACTGCAAAGCGCAACCTTAGACCACTTAGAAGGTGGCAAAAAAGCATGAGCACTTCACGCTACACCACCCACACACGCGTGCGTGCTGAAAAAAACACAGCCGTGGAAGTGCCGTGGGATGTGAAATTGATGCACATGGTGGGCTCTTTCATGTTTGCATGTCTGACTTTGGGCATCGTGTTCACGGTGTTTTGGGCCGCGGTGCATTTGCCGGTATTTAACTTGGTTGGTATCACGGTAGAGGGCGAGGTGGATCACAACAATGCATCGACCTTGCGGGCGAATGTGACGACTCGCATGACCGGCAATTTCTTCACGGCAGATCTGCGTCAAGTACGCACTGCATTTGAGGGTGTGCCATGGGTTCGCTTGGCCACGGTGCAGCGTGAATTTCCTAACCGCTTACGCGTGACATTGCAGGAGCACCGACCCGTAGCGTATTGGGGCGAACAAAACGAATCGCGCTTACTCAATATGTATGGGGAAGTGTTCGAAGCGAATTTGGCAGATTTAGAAAACGAAAAAATCCCTCGGCTCAAAGGCCCAGACAGTGAATCGAAATTGGTGTGGCAGATGTACGAAGCATTGGTCCCCTTATTCCATGGCTTGACCCTTGACATGGGCAACTTGGAACTCACAGAGCGTGGCAGTTGGCGCGCTTATCTCAAGCAAGGCGCAGTGATTGAACTTGGACGCGGTGATGTGGCGGAAGTAACTGCGCGTATGCAACGGGTCGACCAAACATTGGCTGGTGTCACGCAGAAATTAGGAAGAAAAATTTCGTCACTGCAGGCCATTGATTTGCGACATGACAACGGCTATGCAATTCGTTTGCATGGTGTGAGCACGATGGAAGCCGCGATTTCGCGCAACTGAAAAGACTAGGTAAGAAACGAGGCTGTTATGGCAAAAGAGTACAAAGATTTGGTAGTGGGGTTAGATATTGGTACGGCCAAGGTGATGGTGGTCGTGGCTGAAGTCTTGCCTGGCGGCGAACTCAAACTTGCCGGTATGGGTGTGGCGCCTAGCAATGGTTTAAAGCGCGGCGTGGTGGTCAACATAGATGCCACCGTGCAAAGCATTCAGCAGGCCTTGAAAGAGGCTGAGTTCATGGCGGATTGCAAGATCACCCGCGTGTACACCGGTATCACGGGCAGTCATATTCGTGGCATGAACTCTACGGGCATGGTGGCGGTGAAAGACCGTGAGGTAACTGCCCCTGATGTAGCGCGCGTTGTAGAAACCGCGAAGGCTATCAATATCTCTACGGATCAGCGTTTGCTTTTGGTGCAACCCCAAGAGTTTGTGATCGATGGCCAAGAGGTGCGTGAACCGATTGGAATGAGCGGTATCCGTTTAGAAGCCAAAGTGCACATCGTCACCGGTGCACAAAGTGCGGCGGAAAACATCATCAAATGCGTGCGCCGCTGTGGACTAGAAGTCGACCAATTGATGCTCAACCCACTGGCTTCAAGCTTGTCTGTTTTGACAGACGATGAGCGTGAATTAGGCGTGGCCTTGGTGGACATTGGCGCAGGCACCACAGACGTAGCGATATTTACCAACGGTTCAATTCGCCACACAGCGGTTATTCCGATTGCCGGTGACTTGATCACCAGCGATATTGCGATGGCTTTGCGCACACCTACCAAGGATGCCGAAGAAATAAAAATTGAATCAGGCTTTGCCAAACAAATGCTGGCAGACCCAGAGATTCAAGTAGAAGTTCCTGGCTTGGGTGATCGCAGTCCGCGTATGTTGAGCCGCCAAGCTTTGGCCGGTGTGATCGAACCGCGTGTAGAAGAAATTTTCTCGTTGGTGCAACAAGTTATACGTGATTCGGGTTACGAAGAAGTTCTCTCATCTGGCATTGTGCTTACCGGCGGTAGCGCGGTCATGCCTGGCATGGTGGAGTTGGGCGAGGACATTTTCTTGAAGCCCGTGCGTCGCGGTGTTCCAAACTACAACAGCGGTTTGGCAGACATGGTGTCGCAACCGCGTGCTGCCACAGCCATGGGCTTGTTAGAAGAGGCGCGTGTGGCGCGTATGCGCGGCTTCAAGGTGTCGCAAAAAAGTAGCACGGTCAAAACGGCAGTCGACCGTGTCAAAGATTGGTTTGTGGGGAACTTCTAAAGATGACACCACAACGCTTGCTTTATTTGGCCCGAGGTAGTCCCCCGGACCCCACGCACAGAGGTCGACGATGGCGACCTTGTGTGGCAACTGCACCCCCTTCATAAGGAGATGCATGAAAAACAAAAAACATATTCGTTTAAGGCAACTGCAAATTTTTAGATTGATCGGAGAAATAACATGGGTATTGAAATGATTGAGGTAGAAACTTTCAACTCTGGCACGCAAATCAAAGTGATTGGCGTAGGCGGCGGCGGCGGCAACGCGGTGGAGCACATGATTCGCTCAGGCGTGCAAGGCGTTGAGTTTGTCTGTGCCAACACCGATGCGCAGTCTCTGCGTATCAGCAATGCACACAAGGTGATTCAACTGGGCTCTAACGGTTTGGGTGCTGGCAGCATTCCAGAAAAAGGCCGCGAAGCGGCAGAAGCTGCAGAAGACCAAATCCGTGAAGCCTTGGAAGGCACCAATATGCTGTTTGTCACCGCCGGTATGGGCGGTGGAACAGGCACGGGGGCTGCGCCCGTAGTCGCACGTGTGGCACGTGAAATGGGTATTTTGACGGTAGGCGTAGTCACCAAACCTTTCGAGTTTGAAGGCACACGACGCATGAACAATGCAGAGTCAGGTTTGGCTGAGTTAGAAGCCAATGTCGATTCATTGATCGTTGTCTTGAACGAAAAACTGCTTGATGTGTTGGGCGAAGACGCTAGCCAAGACGATGCATTTGCATTTGCCAATGATGTGTTGAAAAACTCTGTCGGCGGTATTGCTGAGATCATCAATGTCGAAGCCTTGGTCAACGTTGACTTTGCGGACGTACGCACCGTGATGAGCGAAACGGGCAAAGCCATGATGGGCACTGCGGCAGCCAACGGTCCAGACCGTGCTCGCATTGCAGCGGAACAAGCGGTGGCTTGCCCATTACTTGAAGGTGTGGATATGTCAGGCGCTAAAGGTGTCTTGGTGTTGATCACCGCGGCCAAAGGCGGATTGAAGTTGTCGGAGTCGCGCGAAGCGATGAACACGATTCGTAAATTTGCCTCACCTGATGCGCATGTGATTTACGGTACCGCGTATGACGAGTCGTTGGACGATCAAATCCGTGTGACCGTTGTTGCGACAGGTTTAGCAGGTGGTCGCCGTGTTGCTCCCCAATTACAAGTGTTGCGCACGGGTACAGACCCCGGCAGTTTCACCATACACAATGCGCCCAACGCATCGCCCGCAGGCATCATGGCTGCTGCTACAGCAGGCTTGAGCAACTTGGCCTCAGGACTAGGCGTGGGTGTCACAAAAGCACAACCTGACTACAACAGCATGGCCGTTCCTAGTGTGTGGCGAACCAACCGCACCCAAGCCGCTGCCAAAGTAGATGCTTTGTCTTCAGGCGGAATGGACGACTACGAAATCCCAGCTTTCTTGCGTAAACAAGCCGACTGAGATTCGTAGAAAATAGCTACGTGCTGAAACAAAGAACCATCCAATCACTCACCAAAGCCGTTGGTGTGGGCCTCCATAGCGGTCAACGCGTGGAGCTCACCTTGCGGCCTGCACAACCTGAAACAGGTATTGTGTTTAGGCGAGTCGATTTGCCTGTCCCAGTAGACATTCCTATTACCGCGACTGCGGTGACGGATACACGCTTGGCGTCGACCATTTCGAATGGTGGTGCCAAGGTCTACACGGTGGAGCATTTGATGTCGGCATGTGCAGGTTTAGGTATTGACAATATGTATGTCGATATCACTGCACAAGAAGTGCCGATTTTGGATGGGTCGGCATCGTCCTTTGTTTTTCTTTTACAAAGCGCGGGAATCGTGGAGCAAAACGCGCCCAAGCGCTTTATTCGTATTCTGAAAAGTGTGCAAGTGCAAGAGGGGGAAGGCGAGTCCACCAAGTGGGCACGCTTAGATCCGCACCATGGCTACAAACTCACGTTTGAGATTGACTTTCACCACCCTGCGGTTGACCAAACTGGGCAGCGCGTAGTTTTTGACATGGACAAAGATGTCTACACCCGTGATATCGCACGGGCCCGTACTTTTGGATTTACCAAAGATGTGGAGACGATGCGTGCCAACGGATTGGGCATGGGTGGCGGTCTAGACAATGCCATCGTGATGGACGATTACAAGGTATTGAATAGCGATGGCTTGCGCTACGACGATGAATTTGTGAAACACAAAATTCTCGACGCTATGGGCGATTTGTTTTTATTGGGTAAGCCCTTGTTGGCGTCCTACTGTGCATTTCGTTCAGGCCACGCGATGAACAACAAGCTTTTGCGTGAATTATTAAGTCAGCCTGACAGCTATGAAACCGTGACGTTCCAAGACGTCCAGCAAGCACCACCAGGATTGGCACATTTAGCCCCTGCTTGGTAATTATTTGCTGCGACCCGCGCGGTACATGCCGCTGGTAGTTCTCGTCAAAGACGTTTCTTGCGCTAACTGATGCATGACATGGCCCGCATGCGCATGTGTAATCGCTAAGCCCAAAGCATCCGCTGCATCGGGTCCTGGCAAGGTGGGCAAATTGAGCAAACGCTTCACCATTTCTTGCACTTGTGCTTTTTGCGCCTTGCCGTGCCCTGCCACTGCTTTTTTCATTTGTAAGGCTGTGTATTCGGCTACAGGTAAATTGCATGACACCAGCGCAGTGAGGCAAGCGCCGCGTGCTTGGCCTAATAGCAAAGTGGCTTGCGGGTTGACGTTGACAAAGACAATTTCAACCGCACTGCTGTCTGGTTCGTAACGGGCAATCACCTCATGGATACCGTCATACAAAACTTTGAGACGCTGCGGCAAAAGCCCTTGCTCGACTTTGTCGGTACGAATCGTTCCACTGGCGATGTAGCGCAACTTTTGTCCGTCTAAATCGACCACGCCAAACCCCGTGGTGCGCAGGCCGGGGTCAATTCCTAAGATACGCATCGCTTGTCCTTAGGGAAGTTGAGCGCGCGGCATGCGGGTCAAGATGATCTCTGTTCGACCCGCGAGGTATTCAGATGAAGGGAATTTTTGGTAATGCTTGGGACGCGGCAACATCACTGCTAAGCGACCGGCTTCCCATGCGTTAAGCTGGTAAGCAGATTTAGAAAAATAATGTTGAGCTGCAGCCTCAGCGCCAAAAATACCTTCACCCCATTCCACATGGTTGAGGTAGATCTCCAAAATACGTTGCTTAGGCAATAGCGCCTCGAGCATCAGTGTCAACACAAACTCTTGGCCTTTGCGAAGAAAAGTGCGCTCGCCTGCTAAAAATAAATTCTTGGCCAACTGTTGGGTAATGGTGGAGCCACCCACCACTTTGACCGCAGGATTTTTCTGGGCGGCACGGCTAGCTTGCAATTCTGCTTTGGCGTTTTTGGTCCAGGCTTTTTCGATGGCCTCCCATTGCACGCCATCGTGTTGGGCGAAGATGTCGTCTTCGGACACGATCACCGCACGTTTGAGTTGGTCAGAAATTTTGCTGTACGGCACCCAGGTTTGTCGCCAAGGCAAGCGTTGCTTGGTTTGGAGTATTTGCCAAGCTTGTGAGCGCTCGAACGCAGTTGACTCGGGTGCTATGCGTGCCATCAGTGCGATTTTGGTCAAGAAAAATAATTGCAAACCCAAAAATGCACAAATAACTAAGAGTAGCCATCGCGTGATGGGATGACGGGCAGAGCGCAATATATGTTGAAAAGCCATACGCTACTGTCTCAATTCGTCTTTTCGCCAAGCGTGCGCAAGGCGTTGTCGCTGCTAAAAATAAAACGCGAAATGATGGCGAGCTGATCCGCCTGCTTGCGCATCTCTTTGCTGAATTCACCAAAAGGGCCAGCGCTCACTGCAATGGCTTGGGCACGCCTATCGAGCTCACTGTTGCCAGATGCTTGCACTACTTCTGTATTGAGAACACGACCATCTGCGTTGATGGTGATGATCATGGTGAGTTCGCCATAAAGTTTTTGGCCCATGCGCTCAGGAAAATTGCGCGTGCCACGTTCTTCAATCTTGCGTCGCATGACATCGTAATACTGGGCATAGGCGACTTCACGCGTGGCGGGGCTGATGTAGTGTTTGCGCGGACGTAAATTGTCTTGCTCAATGCGCAATTCGATTTCAGCCAAGAGTTTGAGCAATTGGCGACGCTTTTGTTCGATCGCCTCATTCGCGACGCGCCCCTTTTCTGGCTGCGGGGGAGGAATGGCCGCAATCATGTTTTTCACTTGCGCGAGCAACAAAGATTGTTCTTTGCGCATGGAGGCAACTTGTTGTTGCAACATTTGCGTCGTTTCGCCTTGGGTTGTTTCGTTGGCGCTCAGCAAAGGCGACGCAGCACGCCCTGATTTGAGTTCGCCACCGCCAGCCAATTGCGTTTGGGCTAAGGCTTGCGCTTTGTCAGGTGGCGTGTCTTGAATGCGGGTGTTGACCAAAATCACTTCAAGCGGCGCATCTTTGAAAACACGGTCCATGCGTTCTGCTACTTGTAAACGCACAAAAGCCAAGGCAATGTGGATCGCCAGAGACACGCACAAAGCAATTTGCAAAATGCGGCGGTGTCGAACGACCCCCTGGACAAACATCCCTGTCACGGTTGGGTGGCCTCTGCCGTGGGTACCTCATCGACATCCACTGCAATGGCCAAGGGGCCTGCAGGTGTTTCGTCATCGTCGTCTTGTTGGGATTGCGCTGTGATATCGCCTGTGAGTGTGGCGGCATCTTGCAAGACCTCCATAAATTGGCCATGCACATCGAGCGAAATATTGTCTATCCCACTGATGCGCAACAAGACACGCGTTCCGCGCGGCAAATTGCCACTGCCCATCACGGGCAAGACCAAGGGCAAGTTGTCGGCGCGTGCAATAGGTGGCTCACCTTCAAATGATTTGAAGATGGTGGCTTCCACTTCCACTATGGCGTTTTGTTGCAAATATTGCAGGGTCCAAAAACGCTCCATGCTCGATTGGTAGCCGTTGTAACTGCTGTACGCAGCTTCGAAACCAGAAATGATGGAAAACAATTCCACATCTTTGGGCTTAAAGGGTGCGGCTAGGGCAGCTGTGTTGCCGTGTTGCGCGCAAGCGATGATTTGCCATTGGTTGACCAAGTCGGTGTAGCGGCGTAGGGGCGATGTGCTCCATGCATAACAGGGCACACCAATACCCGCGTGGGGCAGAGCCTTGGTGCCCATGCGCACTTTGACACCTGGCAACAAACTCGCTTGGCTGCGATAAATGCCTGGAACGCCTAAGTCGGCCAACCATTGGCCCCAGGTGCTGTTGGCCAGAATCATGGCTTCTGCAACCATCAGATCTAGCGGTGCACCGCGATGGCGTTGTGAAATCTCAACCCTTTCACCGCCCTTAGGCGTTTGCCCATCTAGGGTGTTGACACGGAAGTTGTAGTCTGGGCGGTTGAAGTTTTCGGGTTTGCCGCGCACCACCTCACGCTGGGCTTTGCGGTGTTGGGCCAATCGGTACAAAAACGCCAATTGCGCATGAGGCATGTGCGGAATGTCTTTGCCAGCTGGTAGTTTGGTCGCGGGGTTCGCCAACCAAGCTTCAGTCACCACATCGTCGAGCAAGTCGTGACGTAAGTTCGCGGCGATGAAAACGCTTTCTAAACGCGTTTCGCTACCCAGAATTTCTAAAGTGGTTTCATCCACGCGCAGGTACAAAGATACCGCAGGGCAATCACGCCCTTCTTGCAAGGTGTAGCTTTGCACCACATGGTCGGGCAGCATGGTGATTTTGTTGCCCGGCATATAAACCGTCGACAAACGTTGGCGGGCAATTAGGTCGATGGCGTGGCCAGGGGTCAGAGCTAAAGCAGGGGCTGCGATATGAATACCAACGGTAACCTCTCCAGTCCCCAAGCCTTGGACGGACAGTGCATCATCGATTTCTGTAGTTTGCGAGTCATCAATCGAGTAAGCCTGTGCCGTCGATTTAGGCAATGTGTCTTTGATAACAGGGGCTTCCAAGCTAGGAAAGCCAATACCTTTAGGAAAGTTGTCAAACAAAAAGCGTTGCCAATGAAATTCGTAGGCCGAGGTAATGGCCCCCGCTTTTTGTAGCAATGCTAGGGGCGCTAAATGGGTGGCACGTGATGCTTCGACGACTGCCTTGTACTCAGCCGCGTTTTTGTCGGGCTTGAACAAAATTTTGTAAAGCTGCGCAGCAATAGGTTCAGGGCAAGTGCCTTGTCCTAAAGCCAAAGCCCAAGTCTCTATTTGTTGTTGTAGGAGCTTTTTCTTCTCAATCGCAGCCAAAGCCTGTTGCAAAACATCTGCGGAAGCTTTTTTGAATTTGCCCTTGCCAGACCGTCGAAAGTAATGCGGCGCTTGGAATAAGGAAATCAGTGTGGCGGTTTGTTGTGCCAAGGTGGCGTTGTCGCTGAAATATTCTTGCGCCAGTTCTTGAAAGCTGAATTCGTCCTCGGGGGCGAATTCCCAGGCTAAATCTAGTTCCATGGTGGCGCTCAAAGCGGTGGCTTCTGCCATCAACACACTGGGAACAGGCTTTTCAAATTTGAGCAGGATATTGGCTGCTTTGGCCTTGAGGCGTTTGCCCGATTCGAGTTCAATTTGCGCGGAACTCTCAGCCTCCGACAAGATGCGTCCTGTCAGGAACTTGCCTGCGTCTTCAAACAATGCGTACATACCAGCAATTGTCACACGGCAGGTCTGTTTTCCCAGAGATAATGAAGAGATGTCAACGGTGATTCACAACCCTAGTTTGTACCTACGCATCAAGCCCTTGTTGAAAGGCTTTGACGGTCCTTTGGCCTTTGGCATTTTTTTGCTGGTGTGCGCGGGAATGTTGACCATGTACTCGTCCGGCTTTGCCAATGGCGCACGGTTTATCGACCATGGTCGCAACATCTTATTGGCGGGCTTCATCATGTTTGTGGTGGCGCAAATCCCGCCGCAGCGTTTGATGGCTTTTGCGGTTCCTATTTACACCGTTGGGGTGGCCTTATTGATTGCGGTTGCATTATTTGGCCTGACCAAAAAAGGCGCTAAACGCTGGCTCAATATTGGTTTTGTCATCCAACCCAGCGAGATCATGAAAATCGCCATGCCTTTGATGCTGGCGTGGTGGTTCCAAAAACGCGAAGGCCAGTTGCGCCCGCTAGATTTTTTGGTAGCTGGCCTGTTGCTTTTTGCGCCTGTGGCCTTGATCGTCAAGCAACCTGACCTCGGAACTGCTATTTTGGTTTTATCAGCTGGCATTGCGGTGATTTTTTTCGCAGGCTTGAGTTGGTGGTTGATCGTCCCGCCCATTGTTTTGGGACTGGTAGGCGTGGGTTTGGTGGTGTTTTTTGAACCTACTTTGTGTGCGGATGGTTTCCGATGGCCGCTATTGCACGATTACCAGCAACAGCGCATTTGTACTTTGCTCGACCCGACGCGAGACCCTTTGGGCAAAGGCTTTCACATCATCCAAGGCATGATCGCGATTGGCTCGGGCGGTTTTTGGGGCAAGGGTTTCATGCAAGGCACCCAAACGCATTTGGATTTCATCCCTGAGCGCACGACTGACTTTGTATTTGCCGCCTTCAGCGAAGAGTTTGGTTTGGTCGGCAATTTGTTTTTGATTGGAAGCTTTGCCTTTTTGATCTTGCGCGGATTGGCTATCTCTGTCGAAGGCCCCACCTTGTTTGCCCGATTGTTAGCAGGTAGCGTCACGCTGAGCTTTTTTATCTACGCTTTTGTCAATATGGGTATGGTCAGTGGGATGTTGCCCGTAGTGGGTGTCCCATTACCTTTCATTAGCTACGGGGGTACGGCCATGGTCACCTTGGGCTTGGGACTAGGCATCTTGATGTCGGTCGCCAAAGCCAAACAGCTTGTGCAGTCGTGACGCCTTTCACCTCCGCCCCAGTCGTAGGCATAGTCGGCGTTGGCAATATGGGCGGTGCGATGGCACGTCGTTTACTCCATCAAGGTTTTGTTGTGCATGTGCACGACATCGACTTAGCTAAAACCGAAGCCCTAAAAACTTTAGGCGCAAAAGTTCATGGCAGCGCAGCGTCTTTAAGCGAACAAGCCCGGACAGTTATTGTTTGCGTGGTGGATCACAAACAAGTAGACCAATTGCTGAGCCCCGAAGGCACGCCCTCTTGGTGGTCGACTCTGCAATCAGGTGACACGGTTTTTCTGTGCCCCACTTTGGCACCAGACTATGTGGAGGCAGTTGCTTTGCGCCTTCAAGTCCTTGGCGTATTCACCGTCGATGCACCCATGTCTGGTGGTCCGGTGCGTGCCGAGGCTGGCACCATGAGTTTGATGGTGGCTTGTGAAGACGCCGTCTTTGTTAGCCAAGAAAAACTCCTCAATACTTTGTCTAGCCATGTGTTTCGCATAGGCACACGTGTGGGCGACGGAGCGCGTACCAAGCTGGTCAACAATCTTTTAGCGGGTATCAATTTAGTAGGCGCAGCAGAAGTGATGGCGCTGTCTGAGCATTTGGGTTTGTCCTTGGACACCACCTTGTCGGTGATCGAGCAGTCAAGCGGGCAGAGTTGGATTGGCAGTGAACGCATGCGCCGCGCTTTGGTCAATGACTTTGAGCCGCGCGCGCACATGACGCTCTTGACCAAAGATACGGCTTTGGCGGTGGATGCCGCCAAAACCGCTGGGTTTCAAGGCGTGCTCGGGCCGTTGGCGGCGGAGGCTTTTGCCAAAGCTTGCCAAGCGGGTTTGGCTAATGCCGATGATGCGGCCATGTTGCAATGGGTGCGTCAGCAACAAAAATAAGCGAACCCTACAATCGTCTAATGATTTCACGCGAACCCACCATCGAACGTTTAGACGTTGCCCGCCGCCTTTTGTTAGAGCCTTTTGGCTTGGACGAGTCCGACTTGATCCACACGCTCTCGGCCATCAAAGCGCACAAAGTCGATGAAGCAGACTTGTATTTCCAATACACCCGTGCTGAGGGCTGGAGTTTGGAAGAGGGGATTGTCAAAACGGGTTCCTTCAGCATCGACCAAGGCGTAGGCGTGCGCGCCGTCAGTGGTGAGAAAACCGCGTTTGCGTATTCAGACGATATCTCGCTCGCTTCATTGACAGACGCAGCACATACTGTGCGCACCATTGCAGCTGCCAGCAAAGCGGCAAGGGTGAAAGTTCCAACGCGCAAAGTGGCGGGCAGCCGCTCGCTCTACCAAGATTTAGACCCTATCGCCTCGCTCGACAGCACCCAAAAAGTTGCCTTGCTCGGCAGGGTGGAAACGATGGCGCGCGCCAAAGATCCGCGCGTGTCGCAAGTGATGGCCGGCTTGGCCAGCGAATACGACGTGGTCTTGATCGCCCGAGCCGATGGCACTTTGGCCGCTGACGTCCGTCCTTTGGTGCGCTTAAGTGTGACGGTGATCGCCGAACAAAACGGTCGTCGTGAAATGGGCTCAGCCGGTGGCGGCGGACGATTCGGCCTGGACCATTTTGACGATGCCTTGGCACAAAGCTATGTGGACGAAGCTGTCAAAGCTGCGCTCACTAATTTAGAAGCGCGTCCAGCACCAGCAGGTGAGATGAGTGTGGTGTTAGGCCCAGGCTGGCCTGGCATTTTGTTGCACGAAGCGATTGGGCACGGTTTAGAAGGTGACTTCAACCGCAAAGGCTCTAGCGCTTTTAGTGGTCGCATTGGCAAACGCGTCGCCGCCAAAGGCGTGACGGTTTTAGACGACGGCACTTTGCCGGATCGCCGAGGCTCGCTCAATGTCGACGACGAAGGCAATACCAGCCAGCGCAATGTGTTGATCGAAGATGGTATTTTGAAAGGCTACATACAAGACGCGATGAACGCGCGCTTGATGGGTGTCAAACCCACGGGCAACGGACGACGTGAAAGTTACGCCCATGTGCCTATGCCGCGCATGACCAATACCTATATGTTGGGTGGCGACAAATCGCCAGAAGAAATCGTCGCCAGCCTTAAAAAAGGCCTGTACGCCACCAACTTTGGCGGCGGTCAGGTCGACATCACTTCCGGCAAATTTGTGTTCTCTACCTCGCAAGCGTATTGGGTCGAAAACGGCAAGATCCAATATCCTGTGAAAGGCGCTACCTTGGTCGGTAACGGCCCAGACGCTTTAACCCGCGTGAGTTTGATCGGCAACGACATGGCGCTTGACTCAGGTGTGGGCACCTGCGGCAAAGAAGGCCAAAGCGTGCCAGTGGGTGTCGGTCAACCCACTTTGCGCATCGATGGGTTGACCGTTGGCGGCACAGCGTAACGATATTAGGCAGTACCCATGAAAAAAACAAACGAAACCCTCTACTCCGAATCTGTTGAAAAAACCAGTCAGACCGACGACCAACGGATTAAGGACATCACCGTTCTCCCCCCACCTGAGCATTTGATTCGCTTCTTTCCTATTCAGGGAACACCTGTGGAAAAGCTGATCACCCAGACGCGCAAAAATATCCACCACATCATGCATGGCAAGGACGATCGCCTCCTGGTCGTCATTGGCCCATGCTCCATCCATGACCCTGCTGCTGCGCTGGAATACGCCCGCCGGCTCAAGCCCTTGCGCGACAAGTACGCCAATACTTTGGAAATCGTGATGCGCGTGTATTTCGAGAAACCGCGCACTACCGTGGGTTGGAAGGGGTTGATTAACGACCCCTACCTAGACGAGAGCTACCGCATCGACGAAGGCTTGCGCATTGCGCGCCAGTTGTTGATCGAAATCAACCGACTTGGCCTGCCTGCTGGCAGTGAGTTTTTAGACGCCATCAGCCCGCAATACATTGGCGACTTGATCGCTTGGGGCGCGATTGGCGCGCGTACGACTGAGAGCCAAGTCCACCGCGAATTGGCCTCGGGCTTGTCGGCGCCGATTGGTTTTAAAAACGGAACCGACGGCAATATCAAGATCGCAACAGACGCCATTCAGGCTGCTGCAGGCGGTCACCACTTTTTGTCGGTGCATAAAAACGGCCAAGTCGCGATTGTGCAAACCAAGGGCAATAAAGACTGCCACATCATTTTGCGTGGCGGCAAAGCGCCTAACTATGACGCTGCCAGCGTAGACGCAGCGTGCCAAGAATTAGAAAAAGCCAAGTTGCCCCCGCGTTTGATGGTGGACTGCAGCCACGCCAACAGCAGCAAGCAGCACGAACGCCAAATCGATGTGACCCAAGACATTGCTAAGCAAATCCGATCCGGATCACACCATGTGTTTGGCGTGATGATCGAGAGCCATCTGCAAGGTGGCGCCCAAAAATTCACGCCTGGAAAGGACGATATTGCTCAGCTTGAATTTGGCAAGAGCATCACCGATGCTTGCTTGGGTTGGGACGATTCGATGGCGTGTTTGAAGGTGCTGTCAGAGGCGGTTGCGGCTAGGCGCTAAATTTCCGCTTGGTATCCAGCGGCGCCCTTGCTTTTGTAGTCGTTCGATACTTTTGCAGTGCGTGGCAAGGGCCGCCTTTGTCAGCCAAGCGCTTTCAAAAGCTTGGCGTGAATGCCGCCAAATCCGCCGTTGCTCATGCACAGTACATGGTCGCCGGCTTGCGCGGCGGTCACAACTTGTGCGATCACTTCGTCCACTGTCTTTCCTATTTGAGCGCGTGCTCCCATCTCGGCTAAAGCTTCGCGCGCGTCCCAGTCCAATCCGCCTGAGTGGCAGATCGCCAAATTCGCTTCTTCCAAACTCCAAGGGAGTTGGGACTTCATGGTGCCGAGCTTCATGGTGTTGCTGCGCGGCTCGAACACCGCCAAGATGCGTGCATTTGGGCCGACTTTGCGCCGTAAGCCGTCGAGGGTTGTGCGTATCGCCGTAGGGTGGTGCGCAAAATCGTCATAGACCGTGATGGCGCCGCCCGCACGTGCAACCGTTCCACGAACTTCCATGCGTCTGCGGACATTTTGAAAACTGGCTAATGCTTCCGCTGCTTGGGGCACCGGCACACCCACATGCTCGGCAGCAATGATGGCGGCCAAAGCGTTAAGTTGGTTATGCACACCGGTGATGTCCCAGCGCACGCGGGCTAATTCTTTGCCTTGGTGGATAACGGCGAAGTCGTTAGGCGGGCCCTGGATAGACCAAAACGTGTTTGCACTGAGATTGTTTGGTGTGCTGGATGCGCCGCCTTGGGCATGAATGCCTGTTGGGACAGATATTTGTTGCGCAAATTTTGTTGCGGCCTGACCCGCGCCAAACTGGCTCACGTCGCTCCAGTGACCCATATTCAACACGCGTTGCAAGCTGTCTTCATCGGCATTTACTACCAAACGACCGCTCGCAGGCACGGTGCGCACAAGATGGTGGAACTGCCGCTCGATGGCCGCCAAGTTGTCAAAAATATCCGCGTGATCGAACTCTAGGTTGTTCAAAATCGCGGTGCGGGGGCGGTAGTGGACGAACTTGCTACGTTTGTCAAAAAACGCGGTGTCGTACTCGTCGGCTTCAATGACAAAAGGTGTGCATTGGACTTGGCCATTGCCACCTTGAGAACTGGCTTGGCCCAAGCGCGTTTGGCCTAAGCGCGCTGAAATTCCGAAATTCAAAGGCACACCGCCCACCAAAAATCCAGGTTGCAATCCAGCCGATTCCAAAATCCAGGTCAGCATGGCGGTGGTCGTTGTTTTGCCATGGGTGCCAGCGACAGCCATCACATGTCTAGGGTTGCTGGGGTGGTGCAGCACATGGTCACACAACCATTGCGGGCCGCTGGTGTAGGGCGCGCCGCTTTCCAAAATGGCTTCCATCAAAGGAAACTTAGGTGAGCCGTCTGCCAACCGAGCACGCGACACGACATTGCCGATGACATACATATCGGGTTGGAATTGCATTTGGTCGGCGGCAAAACCTTCCACCAAATCGATGCCTAAGTCACGCAATTGGTCGCTCATAGGCGGGTAGACGCCAGCGTCGCAACCGGTAACTTTGTGACCTGCCTCTCGGGCCAATGCAGCTAGGCCGCCCATAAACGTGCCGCAAATGCCTAATATATGTATATGCATCTAGTGATTTTAGAGGGCGAGCGACAATACGCAGCTTATGTATACGACCGAAGTTGAGATCGCTGCTGCCGCTGCCCGCATGGTGGTGGAAGAGGGCTTGGAATACGGCCCCGCCAAGCGCCGTGCGATCAAACAATTGGGCATCTCGGGGCGCGCGCCCTTGCCATCCAACGATGTATTGGAAGAGGCTGTGCGTGACTACATAGATACCTTTTGCGCCGACACCCAGCCTGCTGCGCTCAAAGCCTTGCGCGCTTTGGCATATGCCTGGATGGAGCGGCTGGCCGAGTTCAACCCCCATCTTGGCGGCGCAGTGTGGCGCGGGACGGCGACGGAGTTGTCGGACATTTACCTGCAACTTTTTTGCGACGACTCCAAGTCCGCCGAGTTGAAGTTGATAGACCAGCAAGTGCGCTACGACGTGAGTACGGTGCAAGGCTTTCATGGCGATCCCGTCGACGCGCTGAGTATTTTGTGCGTGTGCCCTGGGCTGGAGCAGCACGGCGCGGTGCAAAAAGTCTTGGTCCACCTGATGGTGTACGACCGCGACGATGTGCGCGGCGCCTTAAAGCCAGATAGCCAAGGACGCACACAAAGAGGTGATTTGCAGGCACTTAAACGATTGATGGAGGAAGATGCATGCAGTTAAATATCTCAAAGCGACAGATGGTCTTAGGTGGCGTAGCAGTGTTAGCCGCCGTCGCTGGTGCTGGCTTGTCGTTAAAAAAACAGGCTGCTGGCATCAGCATGGAAGCGGAACAAGCACTTTGGAATGCTGAATTCGATACGCCAGACGGCCAGGTTTTAAAGATGCAAAACCTCCAAGGCAAGCCCTTGGTGATTAATTTTTGGGCAACTTGGTGTGCGCCTTGTATAGAAGAAATGCCATTATTGGACGTCTTCTTTCGTCAAAATGCAGCCAAAGGTTGGCAAATGGTCGGATTGGCGATTGACCAACCCAGTCGTGTTCGGCAGTACTTAAGCCAAAACGCCATCAGTTACCCCATTGGTTTTGCTGGAATGTCGGGTACCGACTTGGGCCGACTTTTGGGCAATGAACAAGGTGGTCTGCCATTCACCGTGGTGTTAGACGGAAAAGGCGGTCTTATCCAGCGTAAATTGGGTAAATTAAGCGCCCAAGAGATCCAAGCCTGGGCTTAAGAAGCCGAAATTGGTGTAAATTAGACCCTCTTTGGTAACAAATAAGGTATTTTATGGATTTGAGAAAACTCAAGACGCTGATCGACTTGGTCTCTGACTCCAATGTCTCTGAACTTGAAATCACTGAGGCAGAAGGCAAGGTTCGCATCGTCAAGGGTAATCCATCCCAGAGCATGCATTTCGCCCAACCCATTATGTCGGCCGCGCAACAAACGATGGCGTCGGCTCAGGTACCTATTGCGCCTGTCGCGCCAACCCCAGCAGAAGTTGCCGCAACTGCTGCCGCCGCGGCAGAGGCCGAAGGCCATGTGGTGAAGTCGCCAATGGTGGGTACTTTTTACCGCTCATCCAGCCCAGAAGCTGCTTCTTATGTAGAAGTCGGAACCCAGGTCAAAGAAGGCCAGACCATTTGCATCATCGAAGCGATGAAGATCTTGAACGAAATTGAAGCCGACAAGTCGGGCACCATTACCCAAATCGTGGCCCAAAACGGCCAGGCGGTGGAATACGGTGCGCCTTTGTTTGTCATCGCTTAATTCTCGGTAGTTGCGCATGTTCAAAAAAATCCTGATTGCCAACCGAGGCGAGATCGCCCTGCGCGTGCAACGCGCTTGCCGCGAACTCGGCGTCAAAGCGGTAATGGTCTATTCCGAAGCCGACAGAGAAGCCAAATACATCAAACTCGCCGACGAGGCGGTATGCATCGGCCCCGCCTCTTCGGCCCAAAGCTATCTCAATATGCCCGCCATCATTGCGGCGGCTGAAGTCACCGATGCCGAGGCGATCCACCCTGGCTACGGTTTTTTAAGTGAAAACGCTGACTTTGCCGAGCGCGTTGAAAAGAGTGGCTTCCAATTCATCGGCCCCACTGCGGAGTCCATCCGCATCATGGGTGACAAGGTGTCCGCTAAGCAAGCCATGATCAAAGCAGGTGTGCCTTGTGTACCTGGTTCTGAAGGCGAATTGCCAGATGACCCTGCACAAATTCGCCGCATTGCCAAAATGGTGGGTTATCCCGTCATCATCAAAGCCGCTGGCGGTGGTGGTGGTCGCGGCATGCGTGTGGTGCATTCAGAAGCTGCGCTCATCAACGCAGTGTCTATGACCAAAGCGGAAGCAGGTTCAGCATTTGGCAATCCAGCGGTCTATATGGAGAAATACCTCCAAAACCCAAGACACATTGAGATCCAAATCTTGGCCGACAAGTTTAAAAACGCGGTGTATTTGGGCGAGCGCGATTGTTCGATGCAACGCCGTCACCAAAAAGTGATTGAAGAAGCGCCTGCACCTGGCATTCCCCGCAAACTCATTGACAAAATTGGTGAGCGTTGTGTCGCTGCGTGTAAAAAAATTGGTTACCGTGGCGCAGGTACTTTTGAGTTTCTCTATGAGAACGGTGAGTTTTATTTCATCGAGATGAATACGCGTGTACAAGTGGAGCATCCGGTGACGGAATACATCACAGGTGTCGATATTGTGAAAACGCAAATCATGGTGGCCGCCGATATGAAATTGCCATTCACACAGCGCGATGTCATCTTCAAAGGCCACTCGATCGAATGCCGTATCAATGCGGAAGATCCGTTCAAGTTCACACCGTCACCTGGTCGCATCACCATGTGGCACGCCCCAGGCGGCCCCGGTGTGCGGGTGGATTCACATGCCT
>Ga0209189_1000440_pt1 | contig 34778 bp, 67 predicted proteins | sample C_130820_EF_Meta_FD_187308 | JGI IMG/M metagenome (GOLD analysis project Ga0209189, IMG submission 187308) | Freshwater microbial communities from Lake Croche, Canada to study carbon cycling - C_130820_EF_MetaG (SPAdes) (version 3) | ecosystem: Environmental > Aquatic > Freshwater > Lake... | reverse complement strand
TTCTGATTGTTCTACCATAACATTTACAGATTCATCTAATTACAATACCGTTAGCTCACCTACAGCTAATAGTAATGGTATTGCAGCAAGTAGCTTTACAAGTGCTACAGGTAGACGGTTTATTATATCTGATTCTAACTACGATGTTATAGCAACATTACCATTAACAGGTGGAGCTTTAACTGCAAACTATGCAGTAACCTCTGACTCTTGGTTGAGTGTAGACTTAAACCTTATTCAATCTCCATCTTCTTATACTGTTAATCACAGCTTATTATCTACTTGTTTCTTGACTCAATGTTTTTCAGAGCTTGTAGCTGAAACAGATTGTGGTTGTGGATGTGATACAGGTAATTGTAATTGCGATTCAGTTAGCAATGATAAGACAATATTATTACAAAATATTAAAGCTGCTGAGATATTTGCAATATACTCAAATCCTCCTCTTGCACAAAAGCAATTAGATGCAGGTGCTGTAATATGTCAAAAGAATCAAAATAAAACTACCTAATAAATAATATGAGCAATCAACCAATATGCCCAGAATCATCTATTGATGGGTCATTAATATTCCCGAATACCATTGTTGAGTTTGGTCCTCAAGGTCCACAGGGTGTTCAGGGTTTGATTGGACCACAAGGAGTTCAGGGTGCTCAGGGTTTTCAGGGAACACAAGGCTTTCAAGGCACACAAGGACCAACAGGTCCTCAAGGAGTTCAGGGTTCTCAGGGTTTTCAGGGCACACAGGGTACTCAAGGTACTCAAGGTTTTCAAGGTCAACAAGGAGCTACTGGACCTCAGGGATTCCAAGGTAATCAAGGTTCTACTGGAGCTCAAGGAGTTCAAGGTACTCAAGGTGTTCAAGGTCCACAGGGATTTCAAGGTACTCAAGGTTTTCAAGGTATTCAAGGTTCTACTGGGGCTCAAGGAGTTCAAGGACCAACAGGACCTCAGGGAGTACAGGGAGCACAAGGAAATACAGGTGCTCAGGGTGTTCAAGGTCCAACAGGACCACAGGGTACTCAAGGGGCACAAGGTCCTGGTGTACCTACATCAAGAACAATATCTACTACTGCTCCATTAAGTGGTGGTGGTGATTTAAGTGCAAATAGAACATTATCAATTACTCAATCAAGTACATCAACAGACGGTTATTTATCATCTACCGATTGGAATACTTTTAATGGTAAAATTGGTGGTACTGGAACTACTGATAGTATTGCTTTATTTAATGGAACAAAAAGTTTAACAGCATCTTCTATAACACAACTTGGAGATGTTGTTGCTATTGCAAGTAGTAGTTCTACTTTTGGAGTTGGAGATTTAGGGGGTGGAGATTATACATTTAGAGTAATAAGTGGTAGTACTACAACAATTTCTTCTGGTCTTGCAATCACTGGTGGAGGTCTTGGTGTTGTTGGTAGTATAAATAATAATAATGGAGGTATTACACAAACTGGCTCAATAAGTGGTGCAACTTCATTATCTTTAAGTGGTGCAATAAGTGGTGGAACTGATATTAGTGGAAGTGGAAAATTAACTATTCCAAACATTGGTTCAAGTGGAACAATAAACGTAGGAAGCACAACAACTGCAACAAAGCGTTTAGAGATTACTGGAGATAATAATGCTGCTGCTGAAAATAATACTTTAAGATTTGTAGATACAGATACAACTACTGCTGCAAACCAAGTAATTGGTAAGATTGAATTTTATTCTGGAGATGCTTCTACTCCTGGTGCAAGTGTTAAAGCATATATTGCTTGTAGTGCTACAAGTGCAACACCAAATGCTTATATAGATTTTGCTACTGATACTACAACTGGTACACCAACCGTAAGACAAAGAATTGCATCTGATGGTACTATATTAATGGCTACAACTACTGATAATGGAAGTACAAATATTCTTCAAGTAAATGGTGGTTTAAATTATAATATAATTAGTAAATTATCAACTGCAACTGCATATACTTTATTGTTAGCAGATGTCGGTAAATATTACATTGCAAATAGTACATCTGCAATAGCAATTACAATACCATTAAATGCTACAACTGCTCTACCAGTTGGAAGTATATATTATTTTGTACAAAGAAATACTGGTGTTCCTACATTTACTGGAGAAACTGGTGTTACATTAAGAACTCGTTCAAGTGCAAGACAACCATTTGCACAATTTTCGGAGGTTAAATTGGTTAAGGTTGGAACTGATGAATGGTACTTAACTGGCGATTTAAAAGCATAATTATATTAACAAAAAGATATGTCTATAAACATAACAGCAAAATTACAGCAAGGTAAATTATACTATGCAAACTTAATGGATGAGTATGTAGACCATTCTGTATATGGAATAGATACCGATGATTCTTTATTTTGCAGAGCAAATTATGCTTATAACTTAATAGAGGCATTAGAATATGAGCTCGCCAAAGGATTGACTTATGAAGATGAAATAATAATTACACTGTATGGTCAGCTGAACTGCATAGTACCTATTGGATATTGTACTATAAATATAGATGATTCATTATTAATACCAAATGTAAACAATGATGTTATAGTTGCTGGTCCTCAGGGACCTCAGGGTCCTCAAGGATTGATTGGTCCTCAGGGTGTGCAAGGTACTCAAGGTGTTCAAGGTCCACAGGGATTTCAGGGATTTCAAGGATTACAGGGTGTACAAGGATTTCAAGGGGTTCAGGGTATACAAGGTCCACAAGGTTTTCAAGGAACTCAGGGTCAAAAAGGAGATAGTGGTGCTATAGCTGATTATTTTGCTATACAAGATACAACTACACAGACTAATCCTACTGCAAACACCCCAAGAGTTGTAAAATTTGACACGGTAGACTTATCTAATTATTTTTCATTGCAAACAGATACAGCAGTATTTGTTGGTACTATAAACAATGGTGGAGCTGGCTCTGGGACTGTGCTCACCGTAACATCTGTAACTTCAGGAACCTTAAGAGTTGGTATGGTTCTTACTGGTGGTAGTATAACAGCTGGTACATTCATATCTGCATTTGGAACAGGTACAGGTGGAGTAGGAACATACACTGTTAGTGTATCTCAGAATAGAACAAGTGCTACATATACAGGTACTATCAAATCTAAAATAGTTGCACAAAATCCTGGAGTATTTAATGTTCAATTTTCTGCTCAAGTAGACAAAACAGATGCAGGTCAAGATTCGGTAGATTTTTGGTTTGCTAAGAATGGAGTAAATATTAATGGCTCTGATGGTCAGGTTAACGTTCAGGGTAATTCAGCAAAAACTTTAACATCTTGGAATATATTAATAAGTGTAGCTGCTAATGATTATATAGAATTATATTGGGCAAGTGCTGATTTGAATATAAGATTATTTGCTCAAGCAGCACAAACATCTCCATTTGTACATCCATCTATACCATCTGTTATACTAACCTGCACGCCTGTGGCTGGAAGTATTTCTGGTCCACAAGGTTCTCAGGGTACTACAGGTGCTCAAGGTGCTACTGGTGCTCAGGGTGCTACTGGTGCTCAAGGTGTTCAGGGTCCACGTGGATTTCAAGGATTCCAGGGATTTCAAGGAGCAACTGGTTCTCAAGGAGCAACTGGTTCTCAAGGTCCACAAGGTACACAAGGATTTCAGGGTGCTACTGGTTCGCAGGGTCCACAAGGTACGCAAGGATTCCAAGGTCCTCAAGGAACACCTCCACCTAATACATTCAATAGACAAACAGCTTCATATACTCTTGTAATTGGTGATGCAGGAAAGATAGTTGAGATGAACGTAGCTTCGGCTAATAACCTCACCGTACCATTAAACTCAAGTGTTGCATTTGCTATAGGAACAGAGATACAAGTATTACAATACGGTGCAGGTCAAACTACAATAGTAGCTACTGGTGGTGTAACACTAAGAAGTAATTCAGGATGGTTAAAGATTGGTGCTCAATATACAGGTGTAACACTTGTTAAGGTTGGCACTAACGAATGGTATGTAATTGGTAACTTAGTTGCATAATGGGAAAACTATTATCCTCGGCTATAAAAATGCAGAATGTTATAGTTAATCCTACATTGACTATAAATTGGAATGAAAGTTACATAAATGGTTCTGTAGCAGTTTATAAGAATGGTTCATTGTATGGAAATGCAACAGCTGGTGTTCCTTTTGTAGTTCCTATAGTTGCAGGTAATACTTTCTATATAGTAGCTACTCCTGACCCATTAGTTGGTGCTGCATTATATTCATACTATGTAAATGATGCGTTTGTAGCAAGTGGATATGATACTATCCCACTTACATCTCCAACATACACCGCAAGTGGAAGTAATGTATATAGATTTGAAGTAACAACAGGTTTAGCCTAATTTGTAAATTTAAAAATAATTGCTTAGATTTGTAGTTCACTTAATAAGTAAATTATGAATCAAGAAAAAGCAATTCAAGTTTTAATTCAAGGATGTCTAGTAGCACAATCTAAAGGTGCTTTTACATTAGACGATGCAGTTATTGTTAAAGAGGCAATCGAGCATTTCGTTCCAAAGAAAGAAGAATCGTCAGAACAACCTGAAGAAAACTAATGAAATTTCACGTCATTACTCGTTGTACACGAGTTGAAAACCTATTAACTATTGCAGATTCTGTTTATAAAGAAGGAGTTAATGTAACTTGGCACGTAGTATTTGATACTAGTGTAGTTAAGGAAGTTGAGGCATCACTACTCGGTGAGCTGTACAGGCGTGGTGCAGAGCTTCACTTCAAGCAAGGCTCACCAGGAACCTATATGTATCCTGAGATGAATGAGCTTATCAAGACATTACCATCAGAAGATTATGTTACTCTAATTGATGATGATAATATCGTACATCCTGACTACTACGATGTAATAAATAATACTATAGATGCCAAAGAAACAGAATCATCGTCATTGGTAATTTGCTATAATCAATTAATAACTGTAGATAATCCAACTTATAGACACGCTATACCAAGTAATGTGGTGGTAGGAGGTATAGACTTAGCCCAATTTACATTTGCAGTAAGAAATATTCACTCAGAAGAGTTTGGTTCAGGTTATTTCGGAGACGGAGAATTTATACAAGCTATTCACAGAACATTACCTAGTAGATTTATATTCATAGACCAAACACTTTGCTACTATAACTACCTACAACAAGTAACGCCAAAAAAGACATCGGCTCCTAAGATATTATATATCGGAGAGGGTAAGCCCGAACTTAAATCATTAGTACATTTAGGGTACGAAGATACATCACTCAACGTATATTACAATGAGAATGTAGGAGATGTAGACCCCGATGCTATTATTACTGTAGGTGGCTCATACGAGGAGCACACTGACCTTATGTCTGCTCCCCTTGATATACGAAGAAGATGGGTACACTTTGAGGAAGAACCTGAAAACTTAGGAGAGATAGCCTACAATGTAGCTATGAATTACATCCTAAATACCCCTACACCAAAGGTATCATTTTTTACACCTGCATATAACACTCCATTGAATAGATTATGGAGGCTGTATGAATCAATCAGAGCCCAGACAAGCCACGATTGGGAGTGGGTTATAGTAAATGACTCACCAAAAAATAATAAGCTCTCAGAGGAGCTTAAAAGGTTATCTAATTTAGATTCAAGAGTACGTGTATTTGCATTCAGTAAAGCAAGTGGTGGGGTAATTGGAGATGTTAAGTACAAGGCTGCATCTCTATGCCGTGGAGATATACTTGCAGAAGTGGACCACGATGATGAATTAGAAATCAGATGCTGTCAGTATTTGATAGAGGCATCAGAAGCTCACCCTGAATGTGGATTCTTTTACACAGACTGCGTAGAGTTAAATGAGATGAGGCAGTCAATAACATATCCTGAAGGTTTTGCATTTGGATATGGTAGCTATAAAAAAGAAGGTAAGTGGGATGTTAGTGTATGTGTTGGCATAAACCCTAAAACCATTCGTCATATTGTAGGTGTACCTAATCACATTAGAGCTTGGAGAAAAGAAGTATACCACGCAATTGGTGGTCATAATCGTAGGCTCACCATAGCAGATGATTATGAGCTCATCGTAAGAACATTCCTAAATACTAAGTTCTGTCATATAGATGCACTAGGATATTATCAGTACATATACAATAACGATAGTGGACAGAATACTCACGATGCTACAAGAGGAGATATACAGAGAAGAGTTAGAAGCATTGCAAGTCACTACAACCACGACATAGCCCAGAGATTTTATCAACTGGGAGTTAGAGATTGGGCATATAAAGAGAACCCTAGTAATCCCCTGTTAACACCTAGTAGGTTCGGAAGTAAAGAAAAGTCTGTAAACGTAAAGTACACCCCAAAAGGTTAAGTTTTTTTCATTATTTTTGTATCATAATTCAAACTATGATATGAAATCAGAAATATTAATGGCACTGGTACTAATCGTATCAAACGTGCTTACAGGTTTAATAACTAATTCGGCTATGAAAAAGAAACAAGCAGCCGAAACATCTAACTATATTTCTGAAGCCTATACTAAACTAGTAGAAGACCTGCAAACACAAATAACTGCAATGAAGGATGAGATTGAGGCTCTTAAGGGAGAGATTTCAGCATTGCGAGTTAAGAATACTGACCTATCTATTAAGGTTAAGAATTTAGAGTTTGAAAATAAATTTTTAACATCTGCGATAAAAAACGAAGAGTAATTTGCATTTATCACTTTAACTTCCTACCTTAGCTAAAATTTAAAGCTATGAAAGGATATATTAACTATGTTGGTGGAGCACTATTGTTCGCACTAATTGTTATCGGAATCTCTAACTACAATAAGTATAAGCACAATTACGAGGAGCAATCATCATTGATTACCTCATTTCAAGATTCCATTAAATACTACAAAGATAAGGATGGGAAAAACTCAGCACAGATTGCTTTGCTTGAGGGCTCTAAAGAAAATCTATTGAAAATTATTGGCAAATCGGATGCTCAGCTCACCAAACTATTAAAGAAAGGTGCAAGCTCAGGAACCGTATTTAACCAAACCACAAAGTTTGACACAATCGTGACGGTCAAGCGTGATACAATTAATGGCGTGATTGAATTTAATAACTCAATTAAAAACAATTGGATTGACTTGCAAGTAAGAGTAAAAGATGATAGTTTGCATACCTTTCTTGAAACAAGAGATAGCTTAAGCGTCTCATTTCAGAAAGTGAAACAAGGATTTCTTAAACCTAAAAAGTCTGTAGTTGTTGTTACAAATGCTAACCCATATGTAAAGACTACAGGTCTACGTTCATTTGATATTCCACAGAAGAAAAGTAATTTAAAGTTTTGGTTCGGTGTTGGCATAGGTGCAGGTGCTGGCTATTTATTATTCCGATGAGGGTACTAAAGAGAGCAAAGAAGGGTATGGTAAAGAACGTCACCAAGGTGGTTGACGATGGGATTAATTTTGACTCAAAGCTTGAGCACTATGCATATGTGAAAATGAAGGAGAAGGGTGTGGTGTTTACGTTAAAGCCTGAGTACATATTAATTGATTCGTTTAAGTATTGTGGGGAGTTGGTTAGACAGATGAAGTTCACGCCTGATTATTTGCTCACCGAACATAATATTATCCTAGAGACTAAAGGTTTCCCAAATGATGCATTTCCTCTAAGGTTAAAGTTCTTCAAGTACAAGATGCACAAAGAGAATAAGGAGATTAAGTTTGTTGTGTGCAGGACTATGAAGGAAGTAGATGCTTTTATAAATACACTATAGTATGTATTCATCAGACGACGAATTAAGCGAATTGACTTACATTTCCAAGGATGGTAAGATGAAGTTTATTTGGGATGTATTCGGTGAGATTGATGGAGTTTTTGAGTGGGATGACTTATTAGATTTTTATTCAATATATAGCGATGGCAACAAACAATGAAGAGGTAGCTTTCTTAGAGGTTACAGTTTATGAAACAGGTAAGTGTGTTATAGAGATGATGGACAATGGTAACCTATCTGACTTCTTATCTAAGGCATTACATAAGGATGAGCAGTTGCTCGCCCTATTCGCTGAGACCTACATTAAATACTCAGAGCAGGTAAACAACGGGTTGATGAAACCCACATCAATAAACTAAAAATAAATTAATGAAACCAAAACACGCAGGTTACAAGCAACAAGCTTTCGAATTTATGGAGAGAGCTATGGCTAATCAAGTTGACCAAAGCATCACAGAGATGGCAAGGAATTTCTGCGATGAGAATGAGATTGATTATAACGATAGTTTCAGGAGACACTTTTCGTTATGGATGGATGCATTTAAGATTAAGTTAGCAGAGAGGAATAGTGTGAAGCGTGAGCTATTTGGTCTTAATGGATTTGATTTTAATATCCCCGATGGGGAGGATGAGATTGAGATTCCAGAGATGACCCTACCTAAAAGATACAGAAAGGTTGCCGTTATATCTGACATCCACCTACCATACCACGACAGATACGCATTAGTAACTGCTCTCCGTGAGATTAAAGACATCGGTGTAGATGCTATCTATATTAATGGAGACCTGATGGATGCCTATCAATTGTCTCGCCACGAAAAGAACAAGATGAACAGAAGCTTCAAGTATGAGGTGGATATGACAAGACTATTCTTTGAAGAGCTAAGGAAACAATTCACAAAGGAGGACATCTATTTCAAGATTGGTAATCACGATGTACGTTTTGATAAATACATTATGGATAACGCAGACCAATTGAATGGTTTGATTAACCTAGAGGATGTATTGAGATTGCGTGACCACAGGGTTAAGCTTGTTGGCTCAATGACTAAGGTTATCCTTGGTAAGCTAAACATATTACACGGACACGAGTTGCCTGTGAAGGGTGCTTTAAACCACGCAAGGGCAGTTATGAGTAAGGTGAGTAGTAATGTATTGATGGGACACTTTCATCGCTCAGATAGAAGCTATATGCGTGATTTGGAAGGTGATGTTCACGCAGTGTTTGGTACAGGTTGCTTATGTAAGTTGAACCCTAAGTATATGTCTATTAACAATTGGAACCACGGTTGGGCATTGGTAGAAGTGGAGAAGGATGGTAGCTTTGTTGTTGAATCTAAAGACATCTTTATTTAGAATCATTCTAAATTGCAAATAGTTTTTGCATTGTTGAAAACTATTACATAATTTTACCTCAGTAAACGGGGGGTGGTGATGGGATACGGGAACCTGAACTGCTCTCCGTTTTTTAACCTTAACACTTTATGAAAGAACAAGAAGAAAGAAACAGTACCTATTGGGACAAAGAAAGGCTTGCTAAGTTTTGGGGTAAGAACCCTACACAAGAGTTTAATGATAGGATTGAAACTCAAGATGATATTCAGTTAGAGTTTCAAGAATCACTAGGAGGTGTAGAGCAGGAGCCATCTAAAAAGAACAGAGTATTTGAGTCAGGCTCTCAGCGTGATGACGATACTAACAAGCCATTACCTAATCACCTAGATGCATATGTTCGTATGCGTTATGGGTATCTATTAAGACACGGAGCCAATCACTATGACAAGGCTAATTGGAGAAAGGGTCAACCTACAGAGACTGCATTGGAGAGCTTGCATAGACACCTTGCTAAGTTTGAGATGAACTTATACAACGAAGTTGAGCAGGATGAGGACCATCTATCTGCCATCATATTTAATGTTCAGTTGATTATGAAGAACGAGGAGAAGGAAGGAATTAAAACAAACCAATACTATAAACCTATTTAATATGGAAACAATTAACTTACACGAAGTAGATGTAGCTGTAGTTCTTGAAACAGCAGAAGGTTGTGATGCACTTAAGCCAACGGGATTTAATGGTGATTCTGATTGGTATGACAGAGCAATCATTGGGCTTACCGATAATGGACAGCTCGTATACTCAAAAGAATGGATGGTTAAACTATTGATGGAATCTGAGAATACTGATTTAAGTGAAGAAGATGCTTGGGAGTTTTTGGAATACAATTGCTTCTGTGCGTATGTTGGTGAGCAGACTCCAATCTTTGTAAACACTTATCAAGTATGGCAAAGCTAACTAAAACCGAGATTAACATATTAAGGAAGTTTGTAGATACATTTGATTTAGAAGCTAAGAGTGGAGGTGAACCAATATCATTTGAGAATGTTGTCAGGATTTTAGAAGGTCAGCTCCCCGAAAAGAAAGGCATAGAGGATAGAAGAAAAGAGTTTGCAGAAAGCTTGAGACCTCATCTACTTAAGTACGGAGCTGATATGCTCAACAAGTTTTACAGATATTGGGGAGCCAACGATGGCTTGAAGATTAAGTTCGAGAATCAGAAGACTTGGAACTTAGAACAAAGGCTCACCACGTGGCACAACAATGACTTAGAGTGGGAGAGAAAAAAATACATTGAACAACTTAACAACAGATTATAGTGACTAAAAAATACTTCAGAGCCAATGAGTTTAAGGATGATGTTTACGCATCACAGAATGAAACATTTGAAAAGGGTTGGTCCTGCGGTTGGTCTTGTGGCGATGACTTCATCAGCTTCAAGAAAGGCTTCACATCATACGTGTACTCGCATCCACATCAAGGTAAAACCGTTTGGGTGACAGAGTCTCTGATTCACTTAGCCAAAAATGAAGGGCTCACCATATGCGTGTACTCACCTGAGACAGGAGGTAAAAAGGAAGTTGTGTGGAACTTGATACAGGTATACACAGGCAAGAGACTATACGGAAAGGGAGCCCATAAGATTACTACGCAAGAGATTGATAAGGCTATTGAGTTTATAGATAAACACTTTATTGTGCTAGAGCACAACCCATTCGCTAAGGGTGTATTGGAAAGATTTACTGTTAGGGATATATTCAATCAGGTACACTTAGCTGAGAAGGATTATGGTAAGAAAGTAGATGTGCTGTGCGTAGACCCATTCAACTTGTTAGACAGAGAGTTAGACGATGACAGAAAGGCTATCCAAGACTATGTACTAAGTACACTAAGCTTCATCAATGCAGCCTCTAAAAAGATGGAGCTACACACAATATTAGTAGCTCACCTTGCAGGGGAAGAGCTTATAGTAGATAAAGATACGGGTATAGAGTATATGCCTAAGCCTCACCCTAGTAAGCTTGCAGGTGGTCAGAGTTTTTGGAGAGCAGGCTTTCAGATGATTGGTTTATTCAGGGAGCCATACGGAATCCTTAAGAGAGATGGCTTCCCGTACCTTGAGAATTGTATGCAAGTGTTAGTGCAGAAGACAAAGCCATTCGGTGTAGGTAGACTTGGTATGTTCCAAGTATTCTATGATACAGATACACATACGCTCTACGAAACATTCGGAGATAAGAAGTACAGATGTGGAGCATTCGGTACAGACCTATACCATCAGATGTCGGGAGGTAAGAACACAAGCCTTACACCATCGGTTCATTGGGATGAGCCACTTAAATCAAAAGACGAAAAAATAGATATTTTTTAATTATGGGATACAAAAAATACATAAGAGAACTAGAGCAACAACTAGAAGCCTACAAATATTTTTCAGATGATAATTTGGAATTGTTAAAAGTTTCATTAGATTTGTCAATCGTTACTAATGAATTATGGGCAAGAGCTCAGAAGTTCCGTGGCAGAGAAGAGTACGATGAGCTGATGATATTTGTTGAGAAGCTCACCGATGCTAAGAAAGGCTATGATACTATGTACACTAAATACAATCTATCTACAAGAGCATTAGATGAGCTAAGGCTTACAGCTACTGCGTTAGGTAGAATAGTAATGGACTATGAATTAGAAGACTTACAAGGATTAAAATTATGATAGAAAAAATACAATGGTTAGGTGATTCCCACGAACAATGGTTAGCTCAACGTAAAGCCGTAGAAGGCTTAGGCTCATTAGAGATTACACGCATCGGTGCATCTGACATCGGAACCGTAACAGGTTCTAACAAGTGGAAGTGCAAGCGTAGATTATTCTACCACCTGATTGGTATGTACTCAAGCGAATGGAGAACAGCTAAGTCAGTAGGAGGACATCTATTAGAGAATGTAGTAGCTTCTAATTGGGAGAGTTGGACACCCAAAGAAGAAGAGTTCTTGTTCAACCTTGAGCGTGGTGTTAAGCTACGCAAAACTAAGAAGGCAGACTTCTTCTTACTAAACGATGAATACCCACAGTTATTTGTGTCGGTTGATAGACTGCACGATGGTCAGACATTCAGTCCGTTCACGGGTCAGGAGTATGCAGAGCTCACCCCAATAGAGCTAAAGACTACTGAGAGAGATTACTATAAGCTATGGGAAGATGGTATCACTCAACCATACAAGGAGCAGGTGATGTCTCAGATGATGGTGACAGGAACTGAGGTTGCAGTGTTCAACGTATTGGTGAATGGTGTGTACTTCCATACCCGTGAGGTAGAGTTCGATAAGGTTCTCTCCCAATTCATAGACCACGAGACAAGACAGTTTGCTCAACTATGTATAGCAGGTAAACAGATAGTAGACCTAATCAATTCAGCTAAGTCTACAAGCGAGAAGGAAGAGTATCAGGCTATGCTTGAGGACATCACTCCTGATGCTACAGAATTAGACGATGAGCAGTCCCTAAACAAGGAGTTATTCTCTGAATCTAACGGCTCAATTAAAGGCTCTGAGAGCGACTTTAAATTTCTATTGGACTACCAAGACGCCCACGATAAAATTAAGGGCTTAGAGGAGCTTAAACAGCTTAATAAGAATAAGATTACGACCCTTATGAAGGACGCAGAAGAGATGCTCTTCGAAGGAGGCAAAGTTGTATGGCGTAGAGCTGATGGTAAACGAGATTATTTTAACCTTAAACTATTTGATAAATAATTTAAAATAAATTTGGATTTGTTGTGGATAATGTTTAGGTTTGTGGAACAATTCCGATAAGGGATTGTCAGGTGTGATTACCTGATGGTTGTTTGGTGTTTAGGAAACGTGTCCCTTGGTAGGGTACTCTTTAAGGGTGAGCAGATGGTTCGATTCCATCACACGTTCAAAGGTTAAGTTAAGTTGGTTTGTTAAAGAACTATGGTGTAACGGTAGCACAACTCCCTTTGACGGAGTTAGTTAAGGTTCAAATCCTTATAGTTCTTCTTAAATTTTAAAATGTAATAATGATTATGAAAACACAAGAACAATTGAAAGCAGAGCTCTACGCTCCACTACCTGCTGAGGCTATTAAACAACATCCTACTAAAACATTCCTAAGCACCATCAAGCCTATCTATATCACAGATAGATTGAACGAGGTGTTTGGTATTGGGCAGTGGCAGACTAAGACAGAGAACGTATTAGTTAATGATAACGGAACCGTAGTTAACAAAACTACACTCATCATCGAGGAGTATGGTATCTACTACGAATGCTTCGGTGGTAATGATAATGGTGGTTCAGGCTCTAAAGGTTTCGACTTGGGTGATGCATTCAAGGGTGCTACTACAGATGCCCTTAACAAGATTGCAAGTTACTTAGGTATTGGTATTGATGTGTATCGTGGCAAGCAGTCACACGCAACAAACAATTACTCTAAGCCTGCACCTGCACCTATGCAACCTAGCTCATCGTTTGATGATACAGCAGACAGAAAGGCTAAGGCTTTGTCAGCTCTCCAAAAAGCTAAGAAGGTGAGCACAGTTAAAGGACTAATAGCAGAACAGAAAGCATTCAAGTCTATACCTGAAGGCACAAGCTTCCAAAGTGGTGCTACACTAGATGATGTAGTAAAGAACAATAGTATTGAATTAGTTGGGGATTTTTATAAATTTGTAAAGTAATGCACTATAGAGACGAGAATAGATTCACACAGGATGAGCGTGATGCGATGGATGGTCTTGCTCGTGTCGTGGCTTATGTTTGTGCAGTTGATTACGAAGAGATGAAAAGCAAGTGTCGTAAGAGAGAGCTTGTTGATGCTCGTAAGATTGCTTGCAAGTATGCATACGATAACATACCTAATAGTAAGTTTAATTGTGGCAGAAACTTAGCATTACCATCTTGGTATTTTAAGTGTGACCATAGCAGTATAAGTCACGCAATACATACAGCAGATGAGCTCTACGAATACGAACCCGTATTTTCTAAGTTATACGATACGGTTATTGAGATTGTAGATAACCCCAACTTTGAACCTGATGCAGACTACCTTAGATTTGTATCAGGTAAAAAGATTTGGGAGAATGTACGTATGGATGATAGAGAGTATCACAAGACTAGATACTCTGTTATTCCTGAAGCTGTTAAGGAGGAGATAACCAATATGTTTAACAAGGGTTATGGTCAGCTCTCCATAGCTAACAAGGTAAGAACTACAGTACCATTCATTGATTACTTTATTAAGAGAGAGGGATTGAAGAAAGATAAGATGGCTGATATAAGAAAGGTTATCACGAAAAGGAGAGATAAGTTTGGATTAAGTGAACTAGCAGTATACTAATGAAGCTAAAGACTTGTAGCATATGTAACAAAGAAACATATCTATGGAAATCCAATCCACCCTCTTGTAAAGAGTGTTGGCTTAAAATAAAGGCTCAGGAGCAATCTTCTGAGCCTAAGTCATATAGGGTATCCAAAAAGAAGCAAAGTCCCGCATATCGCATTAAAAGTGTATCTACGAAGAAGCTATCTGAATTGAAGGAGTATAGAGTGGTTAGGGATGGCTATTTGGATACGCATAAGATATGTGAGCACCCCGAATGTAAAAACCTTTCTGAAGACCTGCACCACGCCAAAGGTAGGGTTGGTAGTCTGCTCACCGATGTAAGATATTTCAAGGCTCTCTGCCGTAAGTGTCACCGATGGGTTGAGGATAACCCTGAGGAAGCCAAAGCCTTGGGACTTTCCCTGAGCAGATTAGATAATAACTAAAAAGGTTCTGAATTTTTTAGCTGCCCCCTTCACACAGATGATAGTTCGGTGGGAAATTTTGGGCAAAAAAAAAGGGGATAGCCATCGGCTACCCCCATAATTGTTCTAGGACTTTCTCAACATCCTCCTTGATGTTGTCTAGGTCATCACCAACATTCCTCTCTAGGATACGAAAGGCATTGTTACTTGCTCCCCGTAACTTGGCTAACTTGTCATCAAGTCGGTTGGCATCAGCATCTCTGCTCTCCCTCATCTCTAGGACTGCAACATCTAGGTTATCTTTTAGTAGTTGCGTTAGTACATAGGATAGTGCTAGTGCTTTCTCTTTAGCATTCACTAGGCTACCTCCTTCCGCATCTCTTTAAATTCAGTCATCACCTCTTCCCAAAATTCTATACGGGATGATTCTAGGCTACTGCTTTTGTATGCTTCATTGAGGCATTGTAGTGCAATGTAATTTGCTAAAGTTATTTGATTGCTATAGTCATTCGTAAATATCTTAGCGGTGTTCATTAGGTTGTTAACTTTGTCATTTACTTGTGTTGTCATATCATTTAATTAATACTGCATTTGGTGAACATTCAGTTGCAACTTACTAAAGTCGGCAACCATTTCAAAGTTATCCAAAATATAATTTACATCAATCTCGTTGGTGTATGGGATAACATCGGTGTCTTGTGTGTTATTGTAGTACACAATACATCCATCATTCTCAAACTGAATGCGTACTTCGTACTCATTAGTTAGTTCTATTAATCTTGATTTATTATTTCGCATCTCTAAATTCTTGGATAAACTTGTTGACTAATACTAGCACCATCAAAGTCATCACGAATGCTGATGTTCGTGGACTTGCTAACCTCTCCTTGAAAATGAATAGGGATAAGATAGATAGCACTAGGGTTATTATTAATACATTGTGTAAGATTTTCATTTGTGTTTCATATTATTTATTTGTTAGTAATGAGTTCATATTGATAAATGAGTGTGAACGATTGGATGTCATACCCAAGTCCATTCGGTCATAGTATTCGTTAACAAAGTCCCAAGCCATTCGCTTATCTATGTTAGCAACATACATTAGTGTTCTGACTGCAATAGGTCGTTTGCTCTCCGAAGATACCATCTCCTTAAACTTACCTATACTCTTTGCATAGTTAAGTATCTCCTCGTATAGTAACTCGTTCATTCTAGCAGGTCTTTGAGTTGCTCCTCAAATTCTATCTCATCCAATAGGTCAGTGAATATGCCGAAACAAAAACTAGGGTATGATACTAGATACTTTACATCATCGCTCCCTGCTTCCTTGTGTACATACTCTTTGTACCTATCATACTCCTTCTGCATATCTGCATCAGCGTTCTCCATAAAGTTATAGAATTTCATATTGATTTGTTTAATGTCCATTGCCTTGTAATTTATTTAGGTATAAGTAATCTTCTATTCTCTCCAGCACATCATTGTACTCATCTTGAATTTTATCGGTGTAACGCATATCATCGTCTTCATCTTTGATGTTATACAAGGGGACATTTTGCCCCTCGTATTTCATCTCAATAAATAACTCTGCTAATTCACCTGCTAGTTCATTTAGGTAGAAGGTAGCCTTTGGCGTACCATTAAGTTGATTTTCCATTGTCTTATTTGTTATAGTATGCAGTTATAAATTCTATTTGTTCCTCTCTATCCATCTCGTAGAAGTAATCTCTCAGTAAATTAAGTTCATCCTCTGCATCTTCGCCGTTTATACCTATCAGGGTTACGTTGAAAATTATTTCTAGTTCGGTAAAATTAAGTGAGCCAAACCAATTGTGTATAGCCTCATCAATTTGTTCTAAGTAGTTCATTGTCTTAAATATCTGAGTTATCGGTTAATAAAACTATTGATTGTAGTACGCTATTGCTTTGCTCATCGTATAAGTCCTCCTCCACAAAGTTAATCTCCTGCACATCAGAGTCAAAGTCTTCTCTATATAGTACGTTAATAAGTCTAAGGTCGTTGCCTTGTTTTTCTAATTCGTTTAAGAATTGTAATAATGCTTTTGCGTTCATTGTCTTATTTGTTTAAGGGTTTAGTAAATAGTTTCCAAGATAGGCTCTCCTCTGAATTAAGGTCACACGCTATCTCAATATTGTTAAGGTGTGTTATTGCCTCATCGCATTGTGAAGTAGGCAATTGGAATTTATCCTGCAAATCATTGGCATAAATAAACTCTCTGATAGCATTGATATCATCTTGAATCATTGCTAATCTCTGATTGATTTCTTGTGTGTTCATTGTTTGATTTGTTAAAGGGTTTGATAAAGGGGGGATTGCTCCCCCCGTGTTAATTAATAGTTAGCGACTACCTTCTCCGTTGAATATACCTTCGGGCATATTGATAAGATGATAATCTAAAAATATATCACGTTCCAATAACTCAATCGTATATTGTTTCATAGCACCTCTATTAAGAGAGGCTTTTGTGTGACCACCACAAACTTGATAGGTTAGTTTTGCATTGGCATAATACTGCTTTAACTCTTGGTTAGTTAATTCTTTGATTGTTTTCATTTGATTGTTTTTAAGGGTTAATAAATAATTGTGTTGTTTAATGATGTAAGTATAGTAACTTGCATTGACATTTGCAATAGCACGTTTGTAACTTGCTGATTGTCAGTCAAATAATTTGCTATTTGGAATTAGTCTAAATAAAGATTAGTTGATAAGTCGGACTTGGTATCCCCACTCTTCGTAGGTTTTAGTCCAATACTCTAACTCTGCTATCTCGAAATACTTGTTCCAATCTTCACCACTATGGCTAAATTGTACTACGGGTTTCTGCCATCTGCCGTATGTCCCGAATCTAAAATGTATTGTTCTCATAATTAAAGGGTTTAAAAAGGGGAGGGTTGCTCCCCGTGTGATTAATCTTGTTCGTTAAGTTGTTTATCTTCAGCAGTAAAATGTATAGCCAACCATATCTGCTCATACGTTGCTTCGTTTGTTAATGCACGATACAATACATCTTGTGCGGTTTCATCATCGCATACATACTTACTCTTGACATCTTCTATGCTCCATAGGTTGTCTACAAAATAGCCATTCTCTCTTAAGATTGTTTTGGCTAATTGAATTTCGGTGAATTTAGTTTCTTGTGTGTTCATTGTTTAATTTTTAGGTTTAATAATCATTAGTAATAAGCCCCCGTAGAATAGCACTACGTTTAGGGCAAAGAATAAAGTTAAAATTGTTTTAAAGGTTTCCATAGTTTAAAGGGTTTTTAAATAGTCATTTATACATTCAAGTTCTGATTTGTTTTCGTCATTGTATTTACTTTTTAAATAATCTTCGTAAATATCTATGGCTTCTTCCCATTGTCTATCTAAGAACTCAGACTTTAAGTTTGCGTTTATTGTTATACAATAAACACCATAAGCATTCCAATAGTTAGTTTTCATAATTTAAGGGTTTAAGGGTTTGTAAAAGATGATAGTTTGAAACGGGGAACAAATGCTCCCCGTGTTATTGTTATCCAAATATTACATCGTTAAGGAATACCTGCTGAATGATTACATCTCCCGTGTCAGCATCATCATTACCATTTATCATATCGAACAAATGATGTGTCGGTGTATTGGCTACACGCTTGTGTACATCTTGCAGGGTTATGTAGTTATCCTCGTTTTCCAATTGGTCTTCCTCATCACGAAGGTTTAACTTGCCCCCATCTCTAAGTATCTGCATAAATACATCTTCGTAGCAGATTGTTTCATTGGGTTTAAGTGATTGCAATTTTAGTTTGGCGTCCTTGTATGCCTGCTCATCGTATTGCAGGTCTAGTCCGTAGCCTTGTACATAGCCTAGTCCGTTGCATAGTGCATTGAAGAAATACTCTTCTGATTCTTGTGGTGTTAAAATGATTTTCATAATTGTAAGGTAACGATTAGCCTATACATCGTGAGGTTTTAAGGGTTAAGGGTTAATAGTTATATTGTTCGGTTATTGTTATAGTCAGTTGGTTGTACTTGTAGTCCATATATACTTTCCTACCACATAGGCATCCACAACAATCCCATTCGTGTCCGCAATTGCCTCCACTGAATGATAATCTTCTTGCATAGGAATCTAATAGTTTCCAACGCATCTTTGTTATTCTGCCATTGATTTTCTTTTGGAATGTACGATAATCGCAATCGCCATCCACTGCATTGAATTTATACAATCTCATAATGTTAAGGGTTTTAAACGGGGAACATATGCTCCCCGTATGGTTAATTAATCTTCTTGTGTTACTTCCTCTAATCTATTAAGGATAAGGTCTGCTGACTTACTTGCTCTCGCTGATGCAGTGATGAACATCTTGCGGTCTCCCGATATAGCCTCGTACCATCCTTTAAGATATGCTTGGCTATTGCGTTCAGTAGATTCGTTACTGATACCAACTTCTGCTGATACAAAGGATGCAGTCAACTCTGCTACTAACTCCTCAAGCCCATAGTCAGCACTTCCGAATACACCACCCTGCACAACTTCCTTGCGTTTAAGCCGTGTCTCGTGTCCCGTGCTATGTGCCAACTCGTGGAACATTACGCTATAGTATTCTTCAGTAGTTTTGAATTGCTCTAGCATTGGCATATTAACTAGGTCACGTGATGGATTGTAGTATGCTCGGTCACTAGCACCGATAACCAATTGCTTGAGTTTGCAACGTGTAGTATAATCACTCACAATATTCTCACATAACTCTATTGGCTTTGCTGACTCATTAGGTAATTTAACTTCCTTGAGTTTGATACCTTCGGTTTGCTCATAGTTAAACACATTGTAATACTTCAGCATAGGTATAATCTTCTCTTCCTTCTTGCCCGTATCCTTGTTAACTTCAGTGGTTTTTAGCATCTTCCAAAACACTACTTGAGTAGATGTTGAGCCTTTCTTCAATGTGCCTCCCAACTCTTGAATCTGCTTGAAACTATACCAATAGTTAGATGTAAATTCAGTCATTGATAGGAGGAACATATTAACACCTCTGTAGCGTTTTCCCGTTCTTCCGTTGCAGGGATAAGCACCTTGCACATCGCTCCAACTCTTTACCCATACTAGGGAATTGTTAGTTTGGATAGCATTCAATACCTTGTCGGTAATCATTTGGTAGACATCTAATTTTTTGTTTTCAGTTTTCATAATTTTAAGGGTTTAAGTTAAGGGGAGTTTTGCTCCCCGTATGATTAGTTAATATTTGTTATCCAATTAGTGTAAACATCATCGTAAGTTAAGCCATATATTTCAGCCAATTTCTCAAAGATACGCTGTCTGATTAGGCTATCTCCTAAGCCAATGTATTCGTACACATCGCTATGCTTATCAAGGGTTTCAAATAAGCCTTCAAAGGTAGCATTTGCATCAATTTCAATACCCAAATCATCTGTAGGGTATTGCTCTAAATAAAAGGTTTTAAGTTTCATAATTTTAAGGGGTTTTGGTTAAGACGCTCATCAGAGCGTTTCGGATACTCAATCCTCATCAGTTAACCTTTGTATGCTTTTTCTCTTGATTGTAGATACTTAATTTGCAATCTCTGATAGATTCTAAATTATCGTAATCGCATTTAACTAATTCTTCAAAAGTAAACTTTGCATAGTCATTTTGTATCGCATTTTGCAATAGTAAAATTGTTGAAATGATTGAATGTTTCATTGTTTTAAGGGTTTGTTTACACGACATTGTGTAGTGCCTACCTAATGAATCGAACATTAGTACATCCAATGTAAGCATTAATCTATAGTTACGCTCTCCTGTTAACTATCCGAATCCTCAAAGAACATTTACCTACTCACTACTAACCAAACACCTACATACTCACTTATCTCTGCTTGGCTTTCTTTTCGCACTTACTAAGGGTAAGCCCTGAACCGACATCGCATCGGTTTTGTTCGTGATTGAACAATGCAAGTATCGGCATAAGGTTTTACTCCCACAATAGGGCTACTAATAATAATTTAGGATAAAAATAAAGGAATAGCTTAGCGATACTTTAAACGTGGTTTTTTACTAAACTCTTAACAATTTGATAACAATTTCTTAACATTGGAATATACCCAAACATAGTAGATAAGCATAGTATTTTAGTGTATATACTCTAATGCTCACCGATAATAAAACCCTATATACTAGAAGACAGATACACGGAATACATAGTGGAATAACATAGGTTGGGGATGTGCATAAACTACACACAAAGCACACACACATACACCTGCAAGCATAGGTATTTATACTCAATGCTTTAGGCTTCATTTAAAGCCCTACAATCTACTCTAATGTATGCTAGATAGTACAAGCCCATACTAGGTATAACGTGGCTTAGATAGGCTTAGATTGGGTAGGGTTATTCCCATCTCATCTCTATCCACACACACATTAAAACTCAATCCATCTACCCACGAGCAGGGAGGTATAATCTCTATGCTGATTGGGGGATGAAGCATAAGGGATACCAATTTCAATCTACTTCTATTTCATTGGCTATCAAGGGTTTAGGGGTATGTGCAATGTTGCTCAATGTGGCTTTTAGGGGTGCGGGGTTAGGGCAATCGACTTCTCTTTGGTTACCCGTGCCCCTGCGTATAGGGTATAACCCCCACTCTCCATAACCACTTAGTGTATAAAACAACACCTAATAACCTGACTAATGTGAGCTCATAATGTGGCTTTAAACATACGTGAGTACAGGGTATCCACCGTACAGATAAAAGTGGCTTAGTGTATAGTATATAGGAAATCACGAGCTAATGTGTCTTCTATATCGTTATGGTTGTGTATAGCGTGGAATGAGTAGTCGTTCTTTATATGAGCATCTGCTCTGCCTCTATCGCATTTAGCTTTAAACTCTTCTATGGTCCTTGAGTAGTAGTGGTTTAACTGAGCTATTGTATCGTCTCCATTTGGGTTAAATGGTCCTATTACTTTATTACCGTTTGTATCTGTAGCAGGGACATCGTATGGGTTATGTACATCCATTCTTGAGCTATTGTTAGTTAGGTTTAGGATACACTTTATATGCTCATTAACGCCTATCTGTCTTTTAGTGAATCGTCTTAGGTAAGAGTAATCGTCTGTTACTTCGGTGAGCTGATTATCTCCAAACATCACCCAATTTATGGCTACTGCTTGTGCATCTTCATAATCTTGTAGAAACTCCCTTATGGTGGGGGATTTTTTTAGGACAAGGTATTCATCTACATCAAAGAATGCTGCCCAAGTGAATGCTTTCCTGTAGTGAGATAGGAAGTATCTATATGCATCTCTTTGCTTATTCTCTCCTGGGTATGGGATTATGCTTACCTGACGATGTGGGTACTCAAATTCCCAGTTGTTTGCATATATGAATATGTGGTCAAATCCGAGCTTTAGGTTGTATGATATCCACTCCTCTATGTAGTGGTCTTCATTCTTAGCTATGCATACTAGAGCTGTTGTCATTTTTATTCCTCTTCATCTTCAGTGATTTCGTATTCATTAGGTTTTATTCTAATGCTTGCTGTATCACCTTCTATGTTGATGTATATATTGGCGAGCTGTTCATAGGAGAATACAAATGCTTTTCCTTCTACGTATATAATGATGTCTTTTATTTTCTCTAATCTCATATACCGTATGTGTCTCTAATGTACTGGCGAGCTTCACCATAGCTTTCAAATGTTCTAAGGTAATCAAACTCTCCTGGGCTTACTATAGTGTAGGAAATATTTATAATTTCCCCATCTAAGTCAAGCTCTGTTTTTTCTGTTATTGTTATAATGTCTTTCATAGTAAAATCATAATTAATATAATACCAACGAAACATAAAAGCACCAATAGCATAGATATTACGAAATACAAAAATGCATATGGGTACGGGTTCTTATTCTCTCTTAGTGTATGATTATATACCTCAGGAGATGGATATTTATGTTTCTTTTTCATCGTTTTTGAATTACTTTTCTTAGTGCAGCTCTAATCTCTTTAAGCTCTCTCTCTTTTATTTCTTTCATCTTCATCAAGGCATCAATCTTTTTCTGTCTTGATATTTCGTCTGCTAATGCTTCCAATACTTTCATTGTTTTTTATTTAATATATAGTGCATACTCTCTGTTTCTTCTTGCTAAAAGAATTGGTTTACCACCAGCATTCTTCCACATTTGGAAACCTTTTTGAATTAAATCATTAGATTCTTTAGAATTTACACGTTTCAATAATGTAGAGCCTTTAAATCCATTAACACCAATATTAAAACAAAGGCTTACTAATGAATCAAATTGATTTTGATTGATATCGTCACGAGTATTTGAATATACTGCAAGCTCGTAATGTTTTAAAAGATTTGCAAATAGCTCCTTTGCTCTTTCTTTACTTATAGGCTGGTCAGTCATTTTTACCTTTTCGCCATTCTCATAATAAGTGCAACCTACTCCAATAGTTGGAACTTTAACTGAGTCTAAATAAGGATGCAAAACCATTCCTTCTTCACCGATGATGAAGTCAAGACCATTTCCTGATACTTTTTTAATTTCCATATTATTTTATTTCTTGTTAATTAATACAGTCACCCTAAATACAAATGAGAGACTGGATATTATTGTTGTGATGGTGATTAGTGGTAGTGACCACAGAAACATTACCAAAATTACTAAGATGTCTGCAACTTTTGATGGTGCATCTTTTACAATAAATAACAATGGCTTTACTGAATAGGTTAAGCCGAAGTCAAGTACAGCCTTCTCAAACTTATTCGCTCTCTTCCTCATCGCTTATTTGGTCTCTTAGGTGCATAATTGATAATACGTGGGAGAGCATATTAGCTGTGCATCGCTCTCTTAAGCCTTCAGTCTCGCTTGAGTCTCTTTCGGCTCTTAATCTTTGGACCTCATCATCCAAGATTTTAATAGCATTTAGTATGCCTTCTTTGTAGTTTTTCATATTAGTCTGTTTTCTTCCAGTTGAATGTGCATTGGCGAACTATTTCGCTTTCATATGCTTCAAATGGGCTTAATGTTAGCATTACTTTATTATCTTTTATTATCTGCTCAGGGAACCTGTCAAGTGTGTATAGTGGTTCCTTTAGCAACTTTTTAAATTCATCACGAGTAGATACATTAGATACTATAAAAAAGCCATCTCCATTAGTAAATGTGTCACCAACATTGTATTTGCAAACTACATCTTTTAGCTTTTTACTAGCAGCCACCATAATTAGCAAGTTTTTCTAATCTTTCAGCCAGTTCAACACAATTTTCTTTTACTAAATACCTCTTACCACCATCCATTACTATAAAAGATAGTGAATCACTTCCAGTGTATGATTCAATCTGTGCCACATATTGTGGATTGATTGCAATATCTAATCCTGCTTCGTCTGTTGTCTTATAAAATTGTAACATAACGCTAAGGTAAGGACTTATTTTGTTATATCAAAATTTATTTTTACTTTTGTATAATTAAGAATGATTCTAAATAATGAACATAAAGCAAAATACCAAGTATATACTTGAGCATCCATATACCAAAAAGGCTATAGAGCAATATAATAATGGTGATTCAACTATGCTTGAGCACTTGATATTTGAGGTGCAGTTTCACGCATTTGATAAAACAGCTCTTTTGTGCTCTAAAGTGTATGGGTTAAACAAGTGGAATAATACTGTGGTTATAAAAGATATAATCAGGAATGTTGAGCCACCTGAAAATTTATCTATATCACTTTCTATTCCCAAGAAGGCTAGTAAGTAAAAAAACAGAATTAGTTATTACGTATCTTTGCATATCAATTGATATTAACTTAAAACATTTTATAAAATGGCAAAAATGCAATTAGACCCTAAAAAAATGGAGGTCGTTAAAAAAACAGTAAGCGTTGCAGCACCAACAGGTGGACCTGGAACAAAAATGCCAAGACCTGGTCAATTAGAAGAAGTTGTTATTACTGGTATGAAAGAAAAGCCACTTCTTACTATTGGTACTGGAACACACTCAGCTTCAACTCCGCTTTATGCAAGTGTTGTTAAAGAATATGTTGATTCAGTAAATCCTAAATGGAAAAAACTTATTGATACAAGTTCAGCTGAAACTATTAAAAAATCATTAAATGGATTAGGTTCTCAATTAAATGGTTTTGCTCAAGAAATTGCTAAAAAATATTTTTCTGACAAAAGTGGATATGAAGGCGAAGTTAGAAAACAAGTAAAAATTGGTGTAGCTGAAAGAAATCCAAATTACAATTTTTAATATATAATATATACTAAGAGAAGCTCACCAAAACGGTGGGCTTTTTTTTTGTAGTTTTGTATTGATGAAAGCTAAATCAAAAATGGGTATGGGCTTTAAGAAAGCTGCTGCCTCAATCGCAAAAAAACAGGGTATCCCAGTTAAGAACGCAGGAGCTATCCTTGCAGCTGGTGCACGTAAGGCATCTGCAAAAGCAAAAGCAATGAACCCAAATCTTAAAAAAGTATTAATGGCTAAAAAAGCAAAGTAATGAAAAAACCAACAGTAAGTAAAAAAGCAGGAGCTAACAAAGGAACTCCAGTATCATTAAAGAAAGCTAACGCTATGGTTAGTCAATTCGTTTACAAGCCTACTAAAGGTGCTAAAAGAGGTAAATAAGATGGCAAAGATGCAAAAACCAGACCCTAAAAATATGGTCACTATTGGCAGATTAAAAGAAATAATTGCTAAAAACAATTACGATAAAAATAAGATTGAGTATTTAAGAAAAGCTTATGGTACTGATATGCGTGATGCAAGTCCAGAAGATATTAAGGACCAAATTCGTTTAGCTCAGATTGAGGACCAAAACAAAAGATATGGTGCTTTAATTACAAAAGCAAATAAAGAGGCAGCAGCTAAAGCCAAAAATATGGTTCCAGTTGGAAGATTAAATCAAATTGCAGATTCTTTATTAGATAGGGGTGCGAGTAAGGTAAAAGTACGTGCAGGTCTTAGTGGTGATATGGAAAGTAAATATGCTAAAGGTATTATGAAATCTGCTGATTCTGACCTTACAAGAGGTTTAAGATATAAGGCACTTGCTAATAATGCAATAAACAAAGCTAAAAATAAATAATGGCAAAGGCTAAAACCCAATCAGTCGTTAAGAAAATAGAGAAGGCTAAGGTCGCAAGACCTGGTGTTCACTCTAAGAAGAATACAAGCAAATTAAAGTCTTCTAAGAACTACGTTAAGAAATATAACCGTCAAGGAAAATGATGAAAAAAGTAAACAAGTTAGGCGTAGAGAATAGCCTATACAACAATATTCGCAAGAAAGCAGAGATGAATAAGAAATCTGGTGCTAAACCCAAAGCTCCTACTAAAGCTATGCTTATGATGGAGAAAAAGATTAAAGCAAAGAAGTAATGATTTATGAGCCACACAATAGGGTTGAGGTTTGCTCTCCTAAAGGTGATGGCATAATATGGTTAGTTACTGACTACGGTCACGAGACAGATACCATATATACTGTAATAATAAATGCTACCGGTGAGCTTTGGCAATTCAGACACAAAGACATCAGAGTTAAACCAAATATAACATTCGGAAGAAATGAAAATACCAAAAATAGGTAATAAGAAAAAGGCAATTAGAAATATGAGGATTGGACAAGAGATGATTGAGCCAAGTGGTGAAAGAGCATCTCATAAAATGGCTTATGTTGGTGATATAACAAAAAGGAGAAATGGTAATTTTGCTGTATTCCCGACAATTGCTCCTAAAGTTGGTAAAGAAAAATCTAAAAACCCTTCTGATTGGAAAAGTCAAACCCCAAAAGAGGCTCAAGCAAGAGGTGAAATGATTTATGTTAATAGCCGTAGAAAAGCACAAAAATTATCTGCTGGTTCTTGGAAAAAGGGAATTGAAAAGAAAGAGGCAATGAAAAACTACAGAATTGAAAAGAAAGAAATTAGAGTTGATAAAAGAATTGAAAAAAAACTAAATAAACTTAAATAATGGCAAAGACAGCTGCTTGGACCAGAAAAGAAGGTAAGAACCCTACTGGTGGATTGAATGCAAAAGGTGTAGCTTCATATAGAAAGGCTAACCCTGGAAGTAAGCTTAAAATGGCTGTAACTACTCCTCCGTCTAAGTTAAAGGCTGGTAGCAAAGATGCTAAGAGACGCAAGTCTTTCTGTGCAAGAATGTCTGGTATGCCAGGTCCTATGAAGGATGATAAGGGAAGACCTACAAGGAAAGCTTTATCTTTAAGAAAGTGGAACTGCTAATGTGGGCAATACTATTTAAACTCTGGTTAGTTTTGTTTCTTTTGATGCTTGCATCGTTACCTGAGTAGCTTAGCACTACTTATTGGTAAATATCCAACAATCTTAGTTACCTTACTGATATTATCAAACTCTGTAGTTGCTGGCATAGTATGCTCAAACCACTTTGGTTTTTTTACAGAGGATATATCAAAGCTGTAGATACCTTTTGGGGTCCAGTTAACATACCTTGGATTTGACATAGCTATAAGCTTATCCCACTTAATCTTTTCTATGAGGAGCTCATCATAATGAGTATACCTAGACTTTAACTCTATGTGCATATCATACTGTTTACTATATGCATCCTTGGTGTCAAACTGGTCAGTCTTCTCCAAGTCTGGAATGTAGTGTGTTTTTAGGTGTTCAAATAGCTTTTGTTCATTCATAAATATACCTTCTCTATATCCCAGCAGTTCTACAAACCACCAAGTTTCGTTAACATTAACAGTGCGTACCCCAGAACTGAGAATTTCCTCAGACAAGCCCATCTACCAAGCTTTGTTTTCATACCACCCAATTGTTTCTATCTGCTGGTCGAGAGTTCAATGCTTTTTCCTTGATTGCTCCCACTTTGACAATTGTTGTTATTGCTTTTATAGTCATATTTTTGATTGAGCTATTCACCCCTATGCACTTCTCAGTAGTAGACTTCTGAACTGAGTAAGGTTACAAAGTTAAATATAAGTTTTCAAAAAACAAAATAAAAAAATAAATTTGCATATGTCAATAGTATTCCGTAGCTTTGGATATTGTTAAATAATTAAATGATTAAAGAAATGAGTACACAACAAAATGAGAAGGTTTATGTAAATGGTATGTTTATTAAAACCCAAAAAACAACATTCGGTGACATTATCAAAATCTCTATCAAGGTAGATGATGTTACTAACTTCCTAAAAGAAAACAGTAATAACGGTTGGTGTGATATTGACTTGTTGCAGAAAAAACAGGTTGATGAGAAAGGTCGCACACATACTGCTGTATTGAATACTTGGAAGCCAAACAAAACATCAGCACCAGTTGCAGCTGCTGAACCAAATGATTTACCGTTCTAAAGATGGCAATCAAGAGAAGCTTAAAAGCTCAACAAAAAAAGAATCGTGAGAAGGCAATTAAGGAGGTTAACGAGGTTATTCGTAATGCAGTTAAGAACTTTGATTTTCTAAGCACATTGATTGTTGAGGGAGATGCAGAAGCTACATACCACAATATTATGGACTTTAGAGAGTCTGTAGAGAAGATGGTAGAAGAGATTAACGAGGAGATGCAACAGCATAATTCCAAGTAAATAAAAAAGGGGAAGCTTATGGCGACCCCTTTCTCTTTTCTTCAAATCAAAGATTAAGCAGATGCAGCAGCTAAGATTGCTGATACAGCCTCACCAACGAAAATAGTACCATTTTGCAAGTTGTTACCTACGTTGTAGCTGTAATCAATTGCAGAGTTAATACCATTGATATTAAAAGCACCACCTGAAGGTGAACTTTTAACTGTTAAAATGTTGTCAGTGTTAATTAAACGCTGAGCTGAAGCTGCTAATGTTCCTTCTAAAGGAGTTACATAAGCAGAAACTGAAATAAGTTTAGCCATTTTTGGTTAAATTTAGTTGTTAATAAATAAGTTAATGAATACACAAAGATAAACATAATATGATACGAATTTTAACATATGCACCTGTACCAAGCGATGGTACAAGCTTTTACAGAATGAGTGGTGTTGTTTCTTACTTGCAAAAAGAACATTCAGATATATATATTAAAGATATATCTGGTAGGCAGGATTGTGATTGGTGTGATTATACAGGATATGATATGATAATATATCAAAGACCATTTATAGAACCACACTTAAAGATGATTAGTATGATGAAGCTTATGGGACTAAAGGTTATTATAGATTATGATGATGACATATTAAATATACCAATGCATAATCCATACTATATTAACTATAATGCTAATAAGGGTACTATAGAGAATATTATTAAGATGGCTGACGAGGTATGGGTTTCTACACCAGATTTAAAAAAGACTGTTGTAGAGCTTAATAAAAATGTAACCGTAATACCCAATGCACATAACGACTATATATTCCCTGTAAAGAATAAAAAGTCTTTTAATAATGATACAAAGAAGGTTGCATATAGAGGTGGTACTACACACGAGATGGATGTGTATTCAAGGATTAACGAGTGGACATCAATAGTAAACAAAAATAAAAAGACTACGTTTTATTTTATTGGTGCAAGATTTCCTTATTTGGAGAGCAAGTGTGATGATAACTATATTATTGTTCCAGGCTCACACATTCTTGATTACTTCAGGAATATGGGTAGCTTAAATCCTAATATATTTATTTACACACTAGAAGATACTCAGTTTAACAGAGCTAAGAGTAATATATCTTGGATTGAGGCAACATATGCAGGTGCAGCAGTATTGGCTCCTGAATATCTTAGCGAGTTTATTAGACCAGGTGTAATAAACTTCAATGATTCTATGGAAGATATATTCAATGCAGTAAAAAAGAACTATAAGCTTCTTAAAGAAATGAACGAAGAATCTTGGGATTATATACAAAATAAGTTACTTTTATCAACTGTAAACGAAAAAAGATACCAATCTATTGTAGAGGTTAAAAATCGTAAGTAAAAAGTATATATCTTTGCATATACAAAAAGGAAGAAAATGTCTTGGAACACAAAAACAAGTAAAATATACCCACTTCGTATAAAAAACTCACAAAGATACAAAGCTGAGGTTGTTGCAAATAACAGAGGAAGGAAGCTCTCCGAACATCTACATTGGTTAATAAATCAATCAATTACTAATTACGAGATAGAGTTCGGTGAAATTAATGTACCAAAGGAAGATAGCTAATGAAAACATTTGGAGAAAACTTTTTTATTAAATACAATAAAGGGGATATTAAAAACTATGAATTAGCACCAGGTGTTGTAATTCAAATTGAAGCAGAGTGTAATACAGATGTTAGGGGTTATCACGAGCAGGTTGGAACTATCGTATGTGCACCAGAGGGTCATACATTCTTTAAGGAAGGAGATAAAGTATTGACTCACTATTTATCATCACACGAAAGTAATGCCCTTGAGGTTAATAAAGATACAATACATAAGATTACATTGCCTCAGATATTCTTAAAGATAAATGAAGACGATAGCTTTACTCTAGCAGAAGATGTTTATCTGTGTGAGCGTATCAATGTATCATCGGTGACAGAATCTGGTATCATAACTACATTCTCTGGAGAAAAGAATGAAAGTTTAAAATTAGTGGTTACACATATTCCATCATCTGTAAACAAAAGATGGCTTGATGAAAAGATTAATGTTGGTGATATAATTATGCCACAGGATGATTTTAATTATACATTTACTTATAAAAAGAAAGAGTATATTAAGATTGACCATAAGTTCATAATGTGTACATATAGCAATGAAAAAGAAACTGCCTAGTACAATAGATGAGATTGAGTATATCCCATTTGTAGGTAGAGATATAGACTTAAATACAAAAGGAAAGCCCTCGGTGTATTTAAGAAATGTTATAATCCCTTATTATAGGAAGGTGATAAGAGGATTAGAGAGTGAAATAGTTAGGTTAAGGAAATCAAAGAAGGAACTGCTTGATAGGAAGAACAAGCAGATTAGTGCAAAGAGGTGGCTTACATACAAGAGTAATCAACAGAAGTACGCAGTACAACAAAAGAAAGTAAGGCAACAATCTGTTGAGTTGACGAAAGGAAAGGTTAGGAAGTCTGCATTTGAGAAAGCAGATTTATTAGCAAGTGTTTATTATCTACCAGTTTATATTAAGCTGGCTATGGAAAATGGATTGAGGTTACAAGAGTTTGTATATATTGTTTATACAAGTAACTTTAATTACATAACAATGGCAGATTACAAAGAGTTCTTTAAAGATTCGTTTAGTATGACGCATTTTAACGCCTGTAGAAGACTTGAATTTATTGATTCGAATAAAAGTATCGTCAATAACTATTTCTTGTCTTTAAAGGGCAGGAATTTGATTAAAAAGGTGCAAGAAGAAGTAGAAGTATTTAAGGATGAATAGACCAAATTTAAAAGGATTAAAATCAGACCAATTAGAGTATGTTGAGTATTTGGAAAAAGAACTCTCCACGTTTCAGAATGATGGTGCAAAAAGGTTACTCTTTGAGTTATCTGGTATTGCTGGAGATTTCGCAAATGACATTTCTTCCATCAGAGGTGGGGCTATTGCAGGCAAGTATATAAATGATGATAAGTCTGATGCGATGATTGATAAGGTTATGAAGCTTGTTGACAAGATGGATAAGTTTAAAATGCTTGCACAGCTCACCGAATCAGAAGAGGAAGATAAACCAAAGGCTAAGAAGATTATTAGAAGACCAGAAGATTTGATACGTGGCAATTAATCAGGAACTTATAGATAGTGCGTTAGATAAATTTGAACGCAAAAGAATGTGTGGTGAGATTAGTGTCGAATTACCAGCCCCTCCCCTATTTAGAAGTATAGCCAATTACGACAAAGATAAGTCTAATCAGAAGTTTCATTACACAGATGTACCACTAAATTATGAAGAGCTGGATGATGATGAGCAGGGTGAGATAGCACTTCGTGAATACGATAGGATAAAGAACGGTTACTGGTTTTTCAATAACGGAAACTTAGAATATATTACAGGATACCATTACGCATTCTTAACGTATATGGTTATTGATGGTGATAAACCATTATTTACAGATTCTCAAAGAGATTTTTTTTATGTGTGGGATGCGGTGGAGAAAGACCCTAGTTGTTTCGGATTATGTTTAACTACACCAAGACGATGGGGAAAAGGGGAGGTGTCAATCATCATCGCATACCTACGCACAATCCTAAATCAGTTCTCTCACTGTGGTATACAGTCTAAAAACCTTGATGGTGCTAAAGACTTATACGCAAAGCTTGTACAAAGATGGCAGCGTTTACCCGCATATCTTAAACCAATAGATGAGGGTGAATCTAATCCTAAGTCTGCTCTCCGTTTCTTCGAACCAGGAAAGAGAAGTACCAAGGCACAGAAGAAAGAATACACTACAGCATTAAATTCTTGGATAGACTATGCAGCAACTGTAAAGACTGCATACGATGGTCAGAAGTTAAAAACATATATATTCGATGAGGCTGCAAAGGCTGAGAATGTAGATGTTGAGGAATGCTGGAACGTAGTAAGGTTCTGCTTACTTAATGGTTCACGTATTATAGGTAAAGCATTAATAACAACAACTGTAGAGGATGGTGACTCTTTTGAGGCATCTGTTCAATACAAGAATATATGGGACAAATCAAATCCAAATGAAAGACTTGAAAGCAATAAGACGCAAAGTGGATTATGGCGTTATTTTAACCCTGCATATATGGGGTATTATGGAGAAGATGATATTACAGGTGTTTCTTTTATAGATGAGTACGGTTATTCAAGACAGGAGCTCGCCAAAGAATACATACTAAGAAACAGACAGGGATTGGATGACAGGCAATTGGCATCTGAGAAAAGAAAGCTACCACTAACTGTTGAAGAGGCATTTCAAACCGACTCAACTCAGTGCCATTTTAACTCTATAAATCTTAATGAGCAGCTCACCTATTTAAGAGAGTATGCACCTAAGGGATTAGTAAACAGAGTTACATTTTATAGAAGCTCTAATGGTGATGTTACCTGGAGAGCTGACCCTAAAGGAAAGTTCCAGATGTGCTGGGATTTTAAGGACCGAAAGGATGCTAATAAAAACATTGTCGAGAATGGGCTTAAGAAGCCGTCTAACACATCATCTTTTGCAATTGGGGTTGACCCCTTTGCCAGCACAATTATAACGGGAGAGCAGGGCTCTAATGGCGTAGCATACGTATATAGGAAGCACGATATAAATGACCCAGAGGATAGTGGTCTTGTGGTGTGCAGATATGCAGACAGACCTCCACTAAAATCTATATTCCACGACCAAGTTATTTTAATGTGTGAATACTATGGATGTAAGGCTAATTACGAGAGTGATGTTGAGGATTACTACGAATACTTTATTAACAAGGGATATAGAAACTATGTAATGTGGAGACCAAAGTCTACTATAGACCCTAATAGAAAAAATAAAAAAGTTAAGTACGGTACTCCATCTAAGGACCCATTTGCTCTACAGAAGCATTTTGATACCGTATATGACTATGTTGAGCTCCACTGCAATAAGATATACTACGAGGAGTTAATACTTGATTTAATAAGCTATAAACATATGAAGAGAACAAAGTATGATGATACTGTTGCATTTGGTATGAGCTTACTTGCAGGGACCGAAAATGTCAAAGTTGAAAGCAAGGAGAATAAGTTAGTATTTATGAAATTTGCTCAACCAGTTAAAAACATAGGTTATTAAAAAACAAAGACTTATATTAGTTATTTTTGTAAAGAATTATATTTAGGATAAATGGCATACGAATCATACTACGGTTTTCCCAACCCATTAGCTACGGATAGCGATAAGAATAACCCCGACTACGGTTTAAAAATTATGAAAACTGCTTATAGTCAGTGGTTAAACGGCTATGGTGGTGTTAGCCAAAAACAAAGACAGGTTAGATTTGACTATAATAAGTCATATGCAACAGGTATGCAACCTATGCAAGAGTTTTTAGATTATCTTGACATTAATGGTCAGCAGCCATATTCAAATATAGATTTTACACCGCTACCTATAGCTATTCCTATTATAAATAGAATTAAAGATAGATTCAATCAGCGTATTGAAAAAATTAGATGTAATGCTATAGACCCAGTTAGTGTATCAAAAAAGAATAAAGAGAAGTTAGATGCTCAGTTCCGTATGGACTTTAAAAATGAGATTGCTCAACTTCAACAGAATACAGGAATACAATTTGAGGACCCAAATGCGTTTACTCCAGAAGATGCTGAAGAAAACGATATTTACTTTGGATTCAACTACAAGCAGCGTGAGGAAGTTATGATGGAACAGGGTATTGACCTTGTGATGTACGATAACGACTGGTCTGAAATTAAGGATGCGATGCTTGATGATTTAATTACATTCGGTATATCTGGAACTAAAACATTTATTGATGCTAACGGAAAGGTTAGATTAAGAAAAGTAAATCCATATAATCTAATATTATCTTATAGTGAGCGTAATGACTTTAAGGATATAGAATGGGTTGGTGAAGTTGTTTATACTCCAATTGCTGAAGTTCGTATGACATATCCAGGGAAAATTTCTGAGGAAGAGTTATTCAACTTAGCTAAAAACTCTACTAGTAAATATGGTAATCCTGCATCTTGGGCATTTACTTGGAACTACCAATACGCAAATGCATTTGCAAGACCATATGATGCATTTAGAGTACCAGTATTAAATCTATCTTTTAGAACCTTATATAATCTTAAATACGAAAAGAATCAAGATAGATTTGGTAAAACACTTCTTGATAGAACTGAAAAGATGAAAGATGGTAAGGATTATGTAAAGTCTAAGCCATACTTTGTTGAATATCAAGGTGCTTGGATTTGTGATACCAATCACCTATTG
>Ga0209189_1000436_pt1 | contig 34863 bp, 32 predicted proteins | sample C_130820_EF_Meta_FD_187308 | JGI IMG/M metagenome (GOLD analysis project Ga0209189, IMG submission 187308) | Freshwater microbial communities from Lake Croche, Canada to study carbon cycling - C_130820_EF_MetaG (SPAdes) (version 3) | ecosystem: Environmental > Aquatic > Freshwater > Lake... | reverse complement strand
TTTTTTTATCATCTCTTTTATTTTTTCCTTTGTTATGTAAAAAACGTGTAATATATTTTCAAATTATTCTAAAAAATAGGGTTGTTTGAAACTAATTCTTGCATTACCATTCCCAATGAACCAATCATAGCAAGTCTTCCATTATTAATTTCGGCATCAAACATAAATGGTTTTTCATTTCCTACAAATGATGCTTTAAGTCCAAGATCACCCGGTTGATAATCTGATTTCATCACAAAATAATTTGATGAGTTTGTAAATGGATTTTCCCAACCTTGCAACATTGAACGAAACTCTGCTATTGCAACTACACTAGTAAACCCAGCTATAGTAATTATATTTGCATCATCTAAAATATGAATCGCCTGTTTATGTGTAATAGCCTCGGTTACTGGTATTGCTAGACACGATATCATACCCCATCTTCCATGTTTCACTTCTGCTTCACGCAGTTTAACTAGTTCAGCATCCTTTTTATTTTTTGCAAATCCTAGAGGGTCAAAATACCCTAGTGGTCTTGTAACACCATACAATTTGAAACTGTTACCATAATAACACATCAAAACTATGATTCCTATGCTAAAATACATTTGAATAATAAATACTATATAAACTCTCTTTTAAGTTGTTTATTCTATTTAATCTCTTTTTTATTTATATACACGTTCATTTACGTTTTTTTTCATATTTTTATCATTATTGCATTAAATATGTTGTTTTATCATTGATTATAGTATACAATTTCTGTTTTACACATTTTTAATCTTATCACTTGAAAATCATACTTATAGTTTTAGTATCACTGTAATATAATGAAATACATATAAATATAATGTTTAATACTAAAATATATAATGCAGGTGTGCGATTTTCCACAAGGACGATTTGGTAATTCTATTTTCCGATACTTGGCAAGTTCTCTCTTTTGTATTTTATATGATGCAACGCGGACATATGATGAATCAAATAGCGATATCGTTTTTTCTGATGCAAACTTTATTGAATGGTCAAATTCTATATTAAATAATGAAATACCGATTGTAGATGCCTCCAAAAAGTATTTGTTTCGCGGATATTATCAACACGACTCAATATTTTTGAAATACAGACATCAATTGATCACTCATATCAATGCATATCCACAAGATTTATTGATTACGGACGGATATAAACCAGGGGTCGCCGGAATATACCATTATACTGTAACACAATATCACTCTATTGATTTATTGCAATGCCCTAATCATATTCCAACATACGATATTGTTGTACATTTGAGACTGGAAGACTTTGTATTTGTAAACCAATTATTACACCCACAATGCATTTCTGCAGTTTTAGATAACTTTTCAGATAAAACAATTTGTTTTGTAATGAATGCACCAACTACTGCATTTGAACATAGATATATCAATTATTTCAAAACCAGGTATAATATTGTTTGCGAGTCCAATGACACAGTTACTGATTACCATATAATAAAAAATGCGAAAACATTATTATGTTCTCGCTCAACAATGTGTTGGGCTGCCGCCTTTTTTTCAGATACATTAGAAACCGTTTATTTTCCCAATTATACAAATCCAAACCATCCACACGAAACATTTAAAAAACCTATTGAAAATACAATACCATATTATGTACAGTTTGCAAGTGAGCACGATGTTAATATGTTTTTTGATAATATTGTATAAACAAAATACAATATATTGAAATATAAACTATAGCTCAAATGGTAAATCACAACAAACAAACGTAGCCGTTCCAGCCTTTGTCCAATCAATACATAATGTAATTATTTCTACTCCATTATCGTGCGCCTGTTTTACTGCTGCTTTGTATTCCGGGTCGGTCGCCGCAGTTTGAAACTTGACCACATCACTTCGTTGTATTACATAGCACATAATACAACGACTACTGGTTTCCAGTTTTATGCTTTCCAATTCTTGAACATGCTTTAGAGCCCGGGGACTTACCACATCGCCCTTTTTCTTGCGATATCCATCCGGGAAGAAGGCTGCATTCGTTCCATCGCCATTTGGTAAGCAAAGAGGAACACTTTTCACTTCCATAATGAAGGGACAGCCTTGTTGGTCTATTCCGGTAAAATCAAATCTAGATTTCAACGATCCAGATATAACAGTTTGTTCACGCTTATATGACTGCACATTTTGAAGCGTAGTGAGACAATTTTGGTTCAATGCAGTTTCAACAATAGTTTCCGCCATTTTGGGATGAATACCTACCACGATTTCGTTTCCGCCATATTCCACTATAGAGCAATACACTACATAATCACATTTCGTATCTTTGCCTTTTGATTTTGCCACTAATATTTTGGATGTTTTGTCGGATAATCCGCAGCACCCGAGGGCCGGGGTATGTGCAAGTGCGGTCTCACCAGTGGAAGAAACAATAATATCTGCAACATATGGGGATTTTATTGTTTTGGATGGACGCGCAACTACAATAGCTTCCAATAAATTGTTGAGTTGATATAGAGTTGTCATTTTTGGTTGTGTAATATACTATAATAAAAATTAAAATACTAATGAATCAATTTTATAATATGCATCTATGGACGTTCACCTACCCCGATTTATTTAGACTTATTTTTGTTGTTTTATAAAAAATTGAAATACATTTTTTATAAATAGTCTATAACAATTATTTAAAACGCACTTATTATTGCAAACCCGTAAAGTATCTAAAAGCTGTAAATCTATTTAAAACACAAGATTATATACAATGTCTGCTCAAAGAGAACCAGTCGAGTGCTGCATTTGTATGGACGCCATCAACTTCGCTACCAATAACTGTGTTACTCCTTGCGGCCACACATTTTGTTTCCAATGTCTCGCCAAGGCACTTGAGCAAAATAACACTTGCCCTTGCTGTCGAGCAGTTCTGATGGAGGTACCAGAAGATGAGGAAGCAAGTGAATGGAGCGAATGGACCGACGAAGACGAAGAAGAAGACGAAGAGTTATACGATGACGAGGCTTTGGTTAGTTTCCGTATGCTCTATCAGCGCCTAGATGGCGAAGACGTCGAAGAAGAAGCTGTGGAAGACGACGAACAGGTAAGTAATGCTGACGAAACTGAAACTGTAGATGACGAAGAAGAGGATGATGACGATGCCCCTTTGGCCGAAGTAGAAGAAATAACTGCCAAGTTGCAGAGCCGCGGAATTACAATGCTCGACTTGGTTGCGATGCTAACTGTTCGTAAAAGCGCAAATGTGGCGAAACATACCGACCGTTTCATTAATGCATTGGATAGCATCTTAGACAATGCTATTACGGACTGTGATCGCGAAGCCAAGGAAGCTGCTCAAATACAGGACGCGCATATTACTGAAGAAACCAAATAAATCGCATAAAAAATATACTTGTACAATGATTTTGTCTATTATTATATTTTGTAAACTTATAACTAACTATTGTTTTTTATTGAAATAGCAAAATGATTTGATTCACATCGTCCAAATATATTTTTGGCAATGTAATATTGGGGTCTTTGAATGTTATATTTAAAGTTATATTTTTATTTTTAAGTTCCAACAACATACGCCGGCCGTTTTTGTTGAATGTTTGTATAGAAAAGGGTCTGAACTTCTGATAAGAATAAACAGATAATACCCACAAAATAATGAATAGTATCAATTGCATTTTTGATAATACGAATAAAATACTTGAATCTATTCATTTTTTATTTGGTTCAATTTTATGAACATATTATAAAATCTCCAATACAATTTTATCGCGAACAGTAGTTTTATCGTGAAATACAAACACTTTACATTCTACTTTGCTAAATACTTCTATATTCTTTTCGCATTTTATATGTGATAAGTACTTCAAATCTTTTATATACACAGTGTATTCGTATTGTTCATCCATAGCTGCGGTTTTATCAAACACGATCCCCATATAATTCTGTAATATATTGTGATTATTATAACACATATATACCAATTCACACGAAGATTGTGTTCTCCGAATAGCCTTCATTGTATCATTGATATAACATACTGTAGGAGAACTTGTCCATTTTTCCACAAAACACATCATTTCTTGCGTTTGTGTGTATCCTAGAATACCCCATATATAAATCTGATTTAGCAAATCCACCAATCGCCGGATAGGACTTGTAAAATGAACATAGTTCTCCACAAGCATTACTGAATGTGTATATTGCTCTCCTTCTTTGAATGTACTATATTCGGAACATATATGATTATGGAAATTATACAACATTTTTTCCGTTTCTATATCATTAATACGCGATCCTGCATTAGCTTCTGATAATCCTATAATACCTAATGGCGATTCACTTGCTGGTATAGACCTTTTTGCTAATCGGAAAACACCCATTTTGTTTTTATACAAGACTGTTCCGATTTCCTCATTCATTTTGATCATCCAATACGCAACTACTTCGTGGCTATCTTTAATATTACGATCCATTTTATGTGTTATATCCAATAATGATTTGTATATAGGATTGCGCAGCAAATTATCGGCTTCATAACGGTAGTTTTTTTTGACTACTATTTTTGTATTTTTGAAGGAAACTGCGTGAGAACCATCTGGGTAAACTGCATAATCCATTACTATGGCAAATCGCTCGCGTTTTTCAATCAAACTGCACAAGTTCTCCGATAAATGGGCAGGAAGCATATGTATTTTACGTGTTGGCAAATAAATAGTAGAAACTCGGTCGCTATAGCCGGTCCATCCGTCCAGTTCTTGGAGCCATACTAGTACATTGGCTATATAGATGGATATGCGTACAGAACCATCGGAGTTTTCAGATATACTCATTGCATCATCATAGTCCGTTGTAGTATCGTTATCAATGCTAAATACATATTCACTTGTACGATCTTCAATATGATGTTTTTGCGTTATAGAGTGTATGAGAGATGATTCATCGGTTTCTGCATATATGGACCTTATATGATTAGTATATTTAGCCATAGAAATATGTAGTCCCTTGCACCACAATTGATATTGCTCAAACGCTTCGTAATGATTTACTGAGCCAATTGTTTCGCAAAGTTCTCCCAAAGGGTGTTTGTCATTCCAATGCACATATTTGAATAGAACATATTTATTGACAATATGTTTAGATAGTTCCAACTTGATGTCATATGGAACCAAGAATGCTGGCAAAGTGCGGTCATTTGGAATGCATTTGTATAACAAGCGTTTTTTATTTTCAGTTCGGCCATATGTCTTACCGTCGGAAATTATCAAAATACCGGGAATATTTTGTCCAAGTTCTCTCATAGGAGAATGCAATAGTGTGAATACTTGGTCTTCGGTAAAATGAAATTGGTCGCCGTGAAATAATTTGCATTTCAATGGGTGAAAGGTCTCGCACAAACCTACCGGCCCGGGGCGGCCCGGCTTTGCCGGGCCCACTAGCGCTTCATTACAAGTGACATTCCATTTTAAATATTCGCGATCTTCAATTTGTATAGTATAGTTCATATTTGGCTTTATTTAGTAGTAGTAATAGTAGTTGATAGTAAAACAACAATAGATTTTATCTAGGGTTTCAATTTTATATTGTGTTATATATTTATATTTATTAAATATATAAATGGCGTATAAAACTAAAACCCGTAAAACGAGAAAGAACCGAAAAGGTGGTAAAGCAGTTATCAATCCAAATCAAACGCAAAGTATTAAAAATAATAAACCGCAAATGAGTAAAAATAATCAATATGAAAGTATTAAAACAATGAAAAATCATAAAAAAAGAATAGAGTGTTCTGGTGCAAATATACCTTGTAATACATTAGATACTCAATACAAAGGAAAATTAAATCAGACGTGGGATACATGCATAAAAATGAATGGAATACAAAATCATATATTATACATTACTCCAAATAATGTGGTTGTAAAAAGTATTGAATCTGCACAAATACCCGAGTTCATTGTAAGTATTGATAATGTACCAACTGCTTGTAAAATAATGATTGAAGATCAATATATATCGTGTTTTTTATATGTTTGTGGAAATTGGTATGCAATTATGAGACTTTTAGGGAAAACTATTAATACGGAGTTTCTTGCAAGAACAGAAAAAAATAGGGCCTTTTTTAAGTTAAGTGATATAGATATTGATATAGATAAAAGTAATCCAAATAATGGTTCTGGGTTGATAGTAATACCAGAAAACCAATATACCACCGTTGAAAAAAAACACATTTTATCAACAAGTACTACCCCTGTTATCCAATTAACCGCAAATAGTTTTACTAATATCGACAAGAAAAGTGTAGTAAATAACCAAAAAGTATTTAATGTTTTGCAAAGATTTAGACAAGAAAAAGTAGCAGGAAACGCTGTAAAACAAGGAGTAGCCGCCGATATAACCCTAGATGTAGTAGATTTATTTACATAATAATTACACATTTTCTAAAATACGAACACGTTCTTTTAATCCTTGCCGGAAACATTCGACGCGATATGGTTCGCTATATTTAGTCAAATTGATAGATTCTGTTATAACAGATTCCACGGTATCCAAGTCAGCGCATTCATTGTGCTTTCGTATAATATACTTGACTTCTTCTATTACTTGTTCACCTGTTGCATTCGCCCAATGCCGTTCTTTCCATTCTATAATAAAATGGTTCGTTGCATAATAAGATACACCCAATATATAAAATGCCATATAACTTGCAAAAAAACTGCAAATCAATGTAAATATGGGGTCCATTTGGACCGATTGGATATAGCTATCAAACATTTCATAAATTGTGCAAGACATTTTGTGTAATACTAATGGTTTATGATTATATGGTTTATGATTATATGGTTTTATAAATATATAATCATCTTTTTCAATTTTATACTGCAAACCGCAAACAAAATGTCTATTGGTTATTTATCTTTTTTAGGAAAAACAAAATAAAAACAATTTGCTAAATACTATACCCCATATATTCGTATCAGACTAACAAATGCCTCCCAAGTTTTACCGTAAAAAGACAACTACAAAAACCAAGAGTTCTACCGATTATTCACATATTCAAGGACAACATAATGATGCTATTTATTTAGTCATTGTAGAATCACCTTCAAAATGTGCCAAAATAGAAAGTTATTTAGGTTCTAATTATCGTTGTATTGCAAGCAAGGGACATATTCGTGCTATAGATGGGATTAAAAACATAGATACTAAAAATGGATATACTATAAAGTTCTCCATTATTGACGAAAAAAAGGACCATATTACTTTTATGCGCAATTGTATTTCCGGATTTTCCAAACAAAACATCATATTAGCCACGGACGACGATAGAGAAGGTGAAGGTATTGCGTGGCATATATGCGATCTTTTTGACCTTCCGATTGAAACCACCAAACGGATTGTATTTCACGAAATCACGAAACCCGCTCTGCTAAAGGCTATACAAAATCCTGTATTCCTAAATATGGATTTAGTCCGGGCACAACACGCCAGACAAGTTCTAGATATTTTAGTGGGGTACAAAGTGTCGCCTTTTTTATGGAAACATATCCACAACAATAAAACCAATGGATTATCTGCAGGTCGTTGCCAAACTCCAGCACTTAGATTGGTATATGAAAATGACAGACTAGTTTCTGGCGGGGATATAGAAACAAAATACAAAACCACCGGGTGGTTTTTCGGGAAAAATATACCATTTCATTTGAACAAAGATTATCTAAATACTTCCGAAATCCGCGAGTTCTTGGAACTATCCAAAACATTTAGCCATACATTGTCTATTGCAAAATCCAAGGAAAGTATTCGGAAACCGCCTAAACCATTTAATACTTCCGCACTTTTACAAACAGCCAGCAATGTTCTCCATATGTCTCCAAAAGAAACGATGCAATTCTGCCAACAACTCTACCAAGCTGGTCATATAACATATATGCGAACAGAGAACACGAAATACTCGGCCGATTTTTTGCCTAAAGTTCGCGATTACATTTTACAAAAATGGGAACACGAAACATATTTAGGCGATTTTGAAAATATCGTAAACAAAGATGAAACAAATCCCCACGAAGCCATTCGGGTAACGCATATAGAATATCCTTTTATAGCTGGATTGGAAGGCCGATTACATACGCTATATAAACTCATTTGGCGAAACACAGTGGAAAGTTGTATGGCACCGGCTAAATACAATTGCACAACAGTTTCAATCAGTTCTCCTAAAGACGCGTGTTATACAAATATTGTGGAAGTTCCAGTGTTTTTAGGATGGAAAATTGTGGTTGAACGGGACCAAGGTCCCGGGGCCGGGACCGGGACCGAAGGGGTTTTAGAAGAACAAAATTGTGGCGCCGGGTTGTTGTTTTTCTTCCAATCCATTAACCCAAAAACACCAGTGGTGTATAACAAAATAGACAGTATTATAACAGTTTCACATAGACATTCTCATTATACAGAATCTAGTCTTATACAAAAGTTGGAAGATTTAGGAATTGGCCGACCATCCACATTTGCAACTATCGTAGATACCATACAAGAACGCGGATACGTAAAAAAACAAGATGTAGACGGAATCAAAATAAATTGTACGGAATTTGTTTTGAGAGAACATACTTTAGAAGAAACTACTAAATCTAAAACATTTGGACAAGAAAAAAACAAACTGGTTCTCCAACCGATTGGTTTAGCAACATTAGAGTTTTTGGTGGATCATTTTCAACCACTATTCAATTATGATTATACAAAACAAATGGAAGAAGATTTAGAAAAAGTCTCCGTAGCAGATTGGCAAACTATTTGCGAGAAATGCGAGAACTTGATAAAGACATTGGCCAAACCGGTATCAAAAATGGCCAAACCAGTATATTTAGTAAGTTCTCTTGATGGATCTGTGCAATATGAATTATGTTTTCATCAATATGGCACATCTTTAAAACGAATTACTGAGACAGGCGAAACCGAATACAAAAAGGTTAATCCCAAAATTAAAATAGATATAGAATTGGCTAAAGCTGGAAAATACATTGCCGAAGAACTTTTTGAAATACAAAACGACAATTTAGGAAAATACGGAGACGAAGATATAATTCTGAAAAACGGCAAATATGGACCATATATTCAATGTGGGACCAAGACCATTAGTATAAAGTCTTTAGGAAAACCAATACAACAAGTTACTTTAGAAGATGCTATAGTACTATTAGATCCATCGGTTTCGGTAAATGAGTGCGGAGATGGCTCCGCGCCCCGGGCGCCTCCGGCGCCCAAAAACCCCAATATTTTGCGAATATTGAATAGTGATATAAGTATTCGTAAGGGTAAATACGGCGCCTATATTTATTATATGCCGGCAGATGCAAAGAAACCCGAGTTCTTCCAATTAGGAAAAATGAAAACGAAATATGCAAATATGGACGTAGATGAGTTGATAAAATGGATAGGTGAAACATATAATGTATGCGTATCTTATCAAAATAAATAAGGACACTCGTTGTATATTTGGAAATAAATGAGTATATTTAAAGTACTATATTCTACGAATTAGAACCTTACCTCCCATACTACGCAATTATACTAAGACATTAAATATGCATATATCTTATATTATATTATTTCAATATGGGTAAATTGAAACATATTACGCAAAAAATGAATGGTGGAGCATTTCCCGACGATTGCCTTTCTTATTTGAGTTATTTGTCGGTATTTATCGTATTCATTATTTCGTTTATAACCATATATAACAATTCAACGTCTTTATTGGGGTTATTATTATTATACTTGTCAAACTTCATATATTCCATTTTATTTGCAAAAGATATATTCGCTTCTGAAAAATCAAATACCCACGGATTGATATCCATTATACTTATTACAATATTGGGGTTAAATGTTGCCTCATCAACTATAATTATTATGACATTCCGTAAATTGCACGCAACGTATTTGGTAAATAATGAAAAGATTGAATTATCGGATAAATCGCGCAATTTAATAAGTCTATATTTGACATTATGGATAATGACGATTATAATGATTTGGATTCTCTTTGCATTTTATTTTATTGAACCATTATCCGAGCCATTTTTCAATTACCAATTTATAGGACAAGAGTTAAGTCCATTATTTATGTTATTGGGATTCATTATAAAGATCGCATTTTCATTGTCATCATTAGGTATATCTGGATATATGGTTTATTTGGCAAAAATGTTTTCCGATGTGAAATTGAAAACATTGGATACATAAAGGTATAAAAATATTATTTATAAAAACTCGTATAAATAATAATAAGCTGTTCTCTATAGAATATAAATATAAATATAAATATGAAGTTCTATGAAACGCACTATGAAGAATATATACATTCCGTAGAACAATACAACATTCATCCCGAAATGATTGCTACCTATGACCAATTTCCTAAATTACTTTCCCAGTTTGGCAATTTGATCGTATACGGCCCACCAGGATCAGGAAAATATTCCCAAGTTCTCTATTTCTTGAAAAAATATTCTCCGAGTGAACTGAAATATGACAAAAAAATTACTTGCCAAACAGATAAAGTGGATTATAGTTATCACATTAGCGATATTCATTATGAAGTGGATATGGCATTACTTGGGTGCAATTCTAAAATATTATGGCACGAATTATTTTTACAAATAGTGGATATTGTTTCAGTAAAAACCGAAAAAATAGGAATTATTGTTTGTAAAAACTTCCATCTTATACATAATGAACTATTGGAAATATTTTATAGCTACATACAACATTACAATCACCCGACTGCAAATATACAAATCCGTTTTATCATTATTTCAGAACACGTGAGTTTTATTCCTAAAAACATTGTCCAAGCGTGCAAACTTATTTCTATTCGTCGTCCAGAAAAACAAAAATATGTTAATCGTATTGTTGATTCCGACGAACGTATGTCCATTTCAGATAATAAAATATCTTCGTTTTTACACCATATTCATCCATATCCATCGTCAACTAAACTGCGCAATATTTCCAAGCCTATATCCGTCCAATATGCAATTAAATCGGTATCTAAACACAAAATCAAAAACATATTGGAATGTTTAGATACAGAATATATAATGAACATCAAAGAAACCGAATCATTTTCTTTAATGAACGATGGATCGGAAATACCCAAGGACAATTTCAATACCATTTGTAATAACATTATTCAAGAGCTGTTGCAATACAATACATTGTCATTTACACAATTCAGGGATACTATATATGATATTTTGATATACAACTTGGACATTCCGGAATGTTTGTGGTACGTTATTTCGTATTTTATTCAGCGAAATATTTTCACTGAAAATGAAATATACGAAATTATGGAAAAAATGTATGTATTTCTGAAACAATACAATAATAATTATAGGCCAATTTATCATTTAGAAAGTATATTCGTTTACATTATAACCATTATTCAGAAAAAACGGACTAAATGAATAGAGAACGTGCTATACAAATATTAGAAATACCAAGGGGGTCGGAATTAACTGACGATGTTCTCAAAAAACATTATCGGATAAAGGCATTGCAATATCATCCCGATAAAAACAGCGAACCTGGGGCGGCAAATAAGTTTATGGAAATAAAGGATGCATATGACTATTTATTGGGTAATGTGTCTGGAGTAGGTTGTGGGTTAGATTCCAATGATAATAGCTATAGCACTATTTTGCAAATGTTTTTGAATGGATTGTGGAAAGGGGAGGCAAATAATAGGTTGTTCTCCGTAATTATAGAGAACATTGTCACTTGTTGTGAGGCTAAAATACTGGATATTTTGGAGAAACTGGATAATGACACATTGATAAAAATCCACGATGTGTTTTCTAAATATAATAACGTTTTTCATTATTCGGAGGGGTTTTTGAAATATGTGGAACTAGTTCTCTCAAATAAAATAAAAAATGACAATTGTATCATATTGAATCCATCTATAGATGATCTGTTTGATTGTAATCTATATAAGGTTACGGAAAATGGATATACATACATTGTGCCCCTATGGCATCACGAATTGGTATATGACAACAGTGGATGCGACTTGTATGTCAGGTGCAATCCCATTTTATCGGAAAATATTTCTATAGATGAGGAGAACAATATCCATTATTTTGCTAAATATTCCATTGGGGATATTTTTGATAAAGAAACCATAGATATTGCCATTGGATTGCGCAAGTTCTCCCTTTTTGTTTCTAGATTGTATATAAAACCTGTGCAAACTGTTTTATTGAGTGGCCGAGGTATTCCTAGGATATGTGGAGATGATGTGTATAATGTTTCTAGGAGGGGAGATATACATATTCATATTGAATTGGATCGTGCTTAGTGATTACCACAAAATTGAAATACTTTTTTTATAATGAGTGTATGGCAGATTTAATACCAACTGATTACAAGTATTTTAAGATTATTTTCGCAAACTTATAACTTAACAATGATATCTGCTTCCCCACAATTCTGGGTTCTTCGTCAAAACTATGGCGAGAAAACAGACCAAATCAAAATGAGAGAACTTAACACGAAGAAGGGTATTATTACGTGCCCTTGGGGAGGTTGGGAAAATGCTCGCAAAAACGTCATTGATGGCGTATACAACGAGCTGGTTCAACACAAACCTGGCGGGCGATTATCCAAGGGCCAAGACAGGCGATTTGTTGAAGAAATGAAAGTAGGCGATATAGTGTTGATCGCCTATGCAAAGCAGAGAACTTGCGTTATTGCACGCATTACATCAGGTATTGATTATGCTGTAGATACTGGCCTTCATTGGGAAGAGAGAGGAGACTTTATAGAGCTCACTGAATCCGGAGACAAACAATTTTGTCCAGTGGGTCGCCATATTGAAATACTATGCAGTGATTATGTGCCTACATTTAGACCAAATCGGATGAGTTTGACACGAATGAGTCAATACGGTATTGATAGTATTACTCCTGTATTATAATTATGTATTTGTGCATATGATTGATTGTAATAATAACTATATATAAAGGTGAGACCACTTGGTCAATACCTTTTTATTGGTATGTGAATTTGGTGGGGTCATTGTATGTAATGATTTCTAAAAATCACAAGTGATTTCAGAAAATTGCAATGTCATCTTTGGGCGCCAAAGGCGCCTCATATAACTTGTTTGTTTTGTGAATACCACCTTTAGTGGTTTCCACAAAATTGAAATACTTTTTTATAATTAGCGTATACCAGATTTAATACAACTGATTATCAAAGTTATTTTATTCAAAGTTATTACCCCAACCCATTTTAAACTCTCTATTCAAAATGCCTTCCAGTCTCAATTTATTTATTCGCATCCCAAAAGGATTTTCGGAACAAGATGTCTTTGATGCAATTGTCCGCAAAGATATTTGCAAAGTCATTGGCATCGTCATCAAAAAAGGTAAGTCCAATAATAATGCTATTGTTATGATTGATTATTGGTATAGAGGAACACGACACATTCGCGATGCATTGATGCGTGGCGAGCCCATTTCCATTCCTAACCCTGGTCCATACAACTGGCTCGCGTTTGAGTTCAAACCCAAAACACCGACTGAATCTACTAAACTACACCCGTATCCGGAATATGGCGTTGATGAGTTTGGACGAAATATTCCCAGAAAAATCAAACCATCTCTGAATGTTAACGCTCCAATATTCGTTCCTATTGCACCTACTCTTAGTGAAATGTTATCACCATATGTTACTGACAACCGAGCAGAAAGAGCCCGCAACCAGTATCATAACGAATATGCTGCAGATGCATTTATTGAGAAATATGAGTCATACACTACTCCAGAGAAAACGTACCAAAATGCTATCGCACCCGGGGCGCCAATGAAATCTACTTGTATTCAATCCGAAATTGAAGAAGGAGAACTTTGCGAAATCGTCCAGAAACTTGATACTATGTTCATCAATCAGCAAAACTCCACTGCATCTGACACCAAATCGGATATATCAGAATGTGAATATGACACCACTGCGAGGGAAAAGAAACACGCCTACGCACCAGTGGACTTTGACAAGCCGAATACTCATACATTTACCGTAGACTACGGAAACGCTCCAATGATCAAAAAACGCAATATCAGGACAATCAAACCGACAAAATAAAAAGTATATATGTTTGCCTTGCTGTATATGTTTGCTTGTATGTTTGTAATACAATAATTAGTAAATGAAAGAGGAGCATTTGCTCTTTTTTTTGAAATCTGTTTTATGCAAAACAAAAATAGAGATATATAAATAAATAATAAATATGGAACTTATTGTGGCATTTTCAAAAAATGGCGTCATAGGAAATAATGACAAAATACCGTGGCATAACCAGAAGACTTGATCCGATTTAGACAAATGACTATGGATAATGTTATAGTTATGGGTAGAAAAACATATGAGAGTTTTCCTAACGGACCGTTGAAAGATCGGATACATATAGTATTGACTAGGACACCGCAAAGTTCTACGACTATGTACCCCAATGTTTTTTTTGTAAATACAGAGAACCTGAGAGAAAAAATTGACCAATACAAGAGTTCCAAAAAGATTTTTGTAATCGGTGGAAGAGAAATATACGACTTATTGATTGATTATTGTGAAATCATCCATATTACTATAGTGGATATGGAAGTTGCAGGAGATGTTGTCTTTTCTTACAACCTAGAATATTTTGTAAAAAATTATAGTTTGCTTTATGAAAGTGACCCCCTTATATCAAAAAAAGACGGAGTGAAATACAAATACTTTACATTCTATAAGAAATGAGGTATATTTAGTGCATTCTTTTATTTTGCTAAATATATAATGGAAACCATTGATGAAAATAAAGAAACAATTGATGAAGATTCTCAAGTAATAGAAAATATTGGTATTGAACTGGCCGATGTGGAGTCGGGTGTATTTATAGATACAGAGCCAAATAATTCATTTTCTGAAATCAAATCAAACTATAGAGTTCTAGCACCACCCCCCTCAAAAGAAAAAATGCCAACTTGTGGAACTTGGGTGGAGGGTTGTTTTTATTGTTGTTGTATGCCATTGATACTTATTGGAGATTCTTGTAAATTATGTTTTTGTTGTTGTGGGCCAATGCTAATGCAAATAAAACAACTTTATTTCTTTGTTTTGTATTTATTTACAGGAGAACTAAATAGTGAGGCAGTTGAATATAAGAAATATTTCAATATAAAATCCACAAAAGATGACCAAGTCAATGTTCCTGAAATACTTGTAACAGCAAGTTCTATATTATTTGAGCTATACAAAACTATGATTGGCAGTTTTCTTACTGTTTTTACTGCGCAACGTTGTGGACAACAAACTTGCACTATTTGGGAGAACATTGTTCCTAAAAATGACCTTGAACTTGCAGGAATTGTCATTAATTTTTTGATGGCAACAACGCTTCTTATTGAATATATTTTTGAAATAATGCGTGAAGCATATTTAATCAAATATTTGAAATACGATAAATCTTTGGCTAATAATGGAGAACATATTGCCGAGTTGTATGAAAATACTGATAAATCTATTTTCAGAAAATTAATTCCACTTTATGTTATTTATATCAGATTTAGCTACGTGGTTCTCCTAATATACTTTGTAAATGTGGGGTTAAGTGCGGTAATTGTTGCCGGTAATTATTACGATAATACTTCTATATTTAGTTTTATTACAAACGCCCTGTTTATCATTTATAAAATATACAATGTAGTAGAAATAACGAGTTATAGGGGCGATTATTTTTATTCGGCTTACAAGCGAAAGAATATTCACTATAACGATATTAAACCCAAATACTTATTGAAAAATCAGCCATTTACAAATTGTGATTACAACAGTTCTCTAAACTCTGTAGAAGATAGTTTGGAAAAGGTTGAAAATAATATAATTATTTCAGAGAACGCAATTCCCGAAAATGCAACTGTGAATAACTTCGGAAGCGAATCTGAAGGATTTAGAGAAACCTGTGTAGAACGTAATTCGGAAGAGTTTATATATATCCGACCAGATAATGAAGTAATGAATGAAAACCCGCGAATTGATATAGCACCTACTCAAGAAGAATCTAAAATTCAAGAACCTATTAAAAACCCAACTATACAAGATATTATTGCTTATCTTTTTACAAGTACAAAAGAAGTTGTTCAAAAACCTCCTAAATCGTCAGATATGGATTATATAGAAGAGTTAGATGAATTAGGGTTGGGAGATGTCGAAAGAACTAAAATATTGAAAGAACTATATAGCAAAAATTATATAGACAAAATGGCGTTTTTTGAGGCTATGATGGTTAGACGCAATAATAAATCATAATATAATAGCCACCTTTATATAATATTTTGTGAATACATATAAACAGTTCATTCCATTATATGTATCTATTACTGAGAACATTATGATGCTTATTGCTGTTATACTATTGCTATTTATTTCAATGAGTACGGGATTTTTGAATAAAATCCAATTGAAATACACAAAATATATATTAGGTTCTCCAAATATTGCAGATGATATTAAGCAAGCTACCAAAGAAATATTATTGGAGAATTATCAGCCGTGGTTAAGAAACCAATATAAATCATTCATCCGACAAAATGCAAAATCAATGAATCGTGTCTATGTACGAGAACTATATCAATATGCGACATATGGATTATTAGAGAGTTTACAAGCATATAATGGGTCAGTAGGATTGCATAAATATGCTTCCAAGTTTGTGCAAGGGCAAATGTATAAAGGTATGAATGAACTGGCTATTATGAAACCATTAAAGTTGCACGAAGCCAAACGTGGTGAAAAAGTGCTAAAACCACAATTAGTGTCATATGACGATTATTGGATGTTTGATGAACTAAATGAAGACACTGTTACAAATCATACGCCTAAAATTATTCAAAATATAAATGAAATAATGCAAAGTTCTCCTGGCGAATATCGTCGTTTATTTTATTTGCGATATGATTATCGTACATTGAGTGTAATTCGTCCAATTTCACACATATGTGAAATGGAAGCGTATAGCGAGGAAACATATAGGAAAAAAATGAAGACCATTGTGCAATATTTGAGTGGACGATTGATGGCTGAATATACTGATGTGTAATTGGTAATAATTGGTAATAATTGATATATTTATATAAAAATATATCTATTAGATTACTAGAATGAACAATTATACAAGGGCCGACAATAGATCGTCGCAACTAGTTTTTAACTATAAATCGGAAAAAAATGCAATTTATGTGGCGCCCAATATATTAGCTAATTATGGATATATATTGCCTATACAATCATACATATTAAGTAGTAATACATATACATTTATTTATGAGCGAAAACGAAATTGCGAAATGTTTATTGCACCTCTTTCAAAGCGTCGGCATTATTCAAAAGCTTTTTTGTCCTATAAAAAATATAACACGAAACTTAAAAAGTATTTGTATATAAAACGATCAAAGAGCTATACAAATATGATAGAAATACCGAAACAACCATCCATTGTATTGAGAAAATCACATAGTTATCAGGATTTGCGAAAATATAAAGAAAAAGAGCAGGCTAATATTGAAGAAAATCTAGGAAAAGAAGTAAAACCCAATTTAGGTGAATTAGGTGAATTAGGTGAATTAGGTGAATTAGGTAAAATAATGGAAATATTTGATATAACACCATTACACATTTGCACATTCAAAACGCCCCCTTCGGGGGAAGTTCTCAGTGAGCGAGGTGATGCTGATTGTGAATTAAAAATACGCAATGGTGAAAAAAAATCACAATCTAAAGAAAAATGGCCTTTAATGCACGATGATTTCAAACCGCCTGAACAGCTAGATGATTATTTTTTTGGATCATCTCCTCAAGATTTTGTGGAAGATTTTGTATTTGATGACTAGGGGTCATAGTATGATAAAAAGTATTTGAAAAATGAATACATAATAGTGTAAAAAATGTTCACTATTATTTATTATTTATTTACAAACAATGCATATACTATACAATTTTTATCAGCAGTTTATTATTTTTAGACCTTCTTCTTTACTACCTTCTTTACTACTGGCTTTGACTCCTCTGATACTGGGACTTCTTCAGCGACTACTGGGACTGGTGCAGCTTTCTTGACAACTTTCTTGACAACTGGCTTGGCTAGTTCTTCTTGAACATCTTCCTCTACTGCAGCCGTTACTGGAGCAGATGATGCACCAGATTCTTCGTCATCGCTATCGTCCACGTGTGTTTGTACTGGAGTGGGTACAGACTTTGATGCGAGTGGTGCAGGTGCTGGCTCATCATCCACTACATCATCTTCCAGCTTTTGTGTATCAATGATAGTGCGCTCTTCTTGTGACAATTTGATATGGCACTTTCCGAAGACGCTGACAATTTCACGTGGCTTGACAATACCTTGAACCAACTTCCAAGTCAACCCCCAACCCTTGCCGCCGATCCAAATACCACCACATTGGAGTACGCACGCAATTTGCGATTGCTTAGGCACAAAATCAACTGGAGTTAAATGAGCCTGTGTGCAGGGGAAAATGAGATCAGACTTGGTGTCATATAGCTCAACATTCCATTTGCCATCATAATACGGAACCTTGGCGCGAATAGAAGGAGGCTTTGTCAAGTCAATTTTCTTGGTATCCTTATTGCGTGAAAACTTGAGGAAAGGGAAGAATGTATGCTTGCAAACAGCTAGTGACATTTCTTCGCCCCACCAAAGCTCAGAATTGGTAACTGCATCGTTCAATATTTGAGTTTCAAAATCCTTGAGCTTTTGCAAGAAATCGCGGACAGACTTATTGGAATATTCTTCATTCGGAAATTGTAGAGATAAACTATACTTACCATCACTTTCACCCGTCTTTTCATCTACGAAATCAGTGATACCCCAAGTCATTAGCAAGGGGGTTGAAATATGTAATGAGCGATTAGTTTGCTTACTAATCATATTAATAGATTTTCCACCACGGTCATTTACCTTGGGGGCCATATACTTAATAGCGGAAGGATTCCATTCAGTGGTTTCAAGAACAACAGGCTTAGACATTTTGATTTGAAATTAGTTTGCGAGAAAGAATACTAAGAGATATACGAGTTATATGATATACATAGTGGTATGTCTTTAAATCAATTTTCTGATAACACTTTTCAAATAACTTGGATTTATATATTGGCTGCATTTTTCGTGACAAAAGTATTTGAATACATAGGTTTATAATAGAATGCATTTTAATATACCCATTATAAAGTTGTATTCCTATTATACAAATAATATCTCGCACAAAGTTATATAAAAATATTTTTGTATAATAGAGTAGTATGACAAACGCAATGTCTAAGCCAATGATACAAATTGATAGTGTAGAAAATATCATATCAAAACACACAAAAGGAGAACTTGCTATAAAATCTTGTAAATTGCCAGATTTAAAAGCAGTTGCAAAATACTACAAACTGCGTATAACCGGAACAAAACCAGAATTGATAGAACGTATTGAAACTCATTTTGATAAAAACAAAAAGGCGGGGGTAATTCAGGCTATTTTCAGAGGACACTTAGTCAGGTTCTCTATAAAACTAAGAGGATGTGCATTGAAAAAGAGGTCTATGTGTGTCAATGATAGCGATTTCTATACATTGGACCCTATTGATGAAATAGAATGCAGTGATTTTTATAGCTATATTGATAAACAGGGGTTTATTTATGGATTTAGTGTAAGTTCTCTAATATCTTTGTTCAAACGTAAAGGACATATAACAAATCCATACAACCGTGAAAAACTGGATTTCAAAACAATGAATGAAATATTTTTGTTGTACAAACTATGTAATATATTATATCCGAGTCAGCTTCCAGTAGTGGAAAAACAAGTTGCAAATAGTGTAGTGCAGGTCGCTTCGCTCCCGGGGCCGGCTTCGCCGGCCGGTGCGGTCAGCATTGTATCTGGTTCACCGCCATTATCCGCGGTAGGAAATATTGCACAAGTTCTCAATATTACTCCTCAACAAAATGAATTGAGAGAACGTATGAATGTTATACAATCCAGACCTACTGAAGATCGTATCAGAGAACTATTTATGGAAATGGATCAATTAGGTAATTACACAAATGAAACGTGGTTTTCCAATTTGACTGACAGGGGATTGGTTAATTATTTCAGATATTTATATGATATTTGGTCATACAGGGGTCAACTTACGCGTCAAACAAAAACTCGCATAAGTTCTCTACAAGATCCGTTTGCAGGTATGGCAAACTTGCAAACAGTGGAGTTAGATGAATTGCGAAAACATTGTTTACACGTTATGGAACATATGGTGTATACGGGGATTGATATAGAGTATCAACGGATTGGTACATTGCACGTTTTGTCTGCATTAACTTTGGTGTCTTTGCCGGCGCGACAGGCAATGTATTGGCTATACGAGGGTTTGGTATATTAGTTGTGGGATTTTTGTAAAATATTTAGGAGAACCTATATATTTTATTATTATTTTTATAAAATATTGTATTGCAAATCGAAAGACTTTAGCATCTGGATATTTTATTTTATTTTATTTTACAAAAATCAAAAATATTTAGGAAAAACAAAAATACCCCTATTTATAATTATTTAGGACTGCGTATTTCGGTTCCCAAATTGATTTAATAAATACAATTGCGTTAAATGACTTAAAAAAGAAGCATATTATAGTATATACTTCCAAAGAAATGGTAAGACAAACTAAGCAAACCCCTTCCCCTGTTGTATCTGCTCCCGCCCCTGTGGTTGAGAATGTTGTTGTTGAGGCCAAGGCCCCTAAGGTCGCCAAGAAGGCCGCTAAGGAGCCCAAGGCTGCTGCCCCTGTTCCTGTTGTAGCTACTCCCGTTGTTGTCGCCCCTGTTGCCGAGCCCGCCACCGAGGTTGCTGATAACGCCACCTCTGCCAAGCTTGCTGAGTTTGGTGCCAAGATCCAACAAGTTAATAACCTCCTCTCTACCCTCAAGTCTGACTTCAAGACCCTTGAGAAGTCCATTGCTCGCGATTTGAAGGCTGCCCAGAAGTCATCTGGTCGCAAGCGCAAGGCCGTCAACGCCAACCGCCAGCCATCTGGTTTCGCCAAGCCTACTCGCATCAGTGATGAGCTCGCCAAGTTCCTTGGCAAGCCAGTTGGCACTGAGCTCGCCCGCACTGGGGTGAGCAAGGAGATCAACACCTACATCCGCACCCACAACCTCCAGGACAAGACCAACGGTCGTCTCATCCACCCCGATACCAAGCTCGCTAGCCTTCTTAACATCAAGAACGGTGAGGAGCTCACCTATTTCAACCTCCAGAGATATATGAAGCACCACTTCATCAAGGAGGCCGTCGCCACTGCATAAATAGAATATTGTATAAAATCATAAAAACTATAAAACCCATAGGAAACTCCATTAAAAATAAAAAACTCGCAAAAATCTCATAAAAATAAAAACTATAAAACCCATATAAATACTACATTACGGTAGTATTTATAATATGTCATCTCCATCGGAATCCCCCGTTCACGTAGAACGTTCTGAAATTCAATTAGAAGAAAAAATCAAATACTTTGTTGAAACATATTCGCCTAAATTGTATATATTAACCCCCTGTTTTGGAGGTATGTGTTTTGTAAATTATACAGATTGTTTGATAAAAACACTTTCATTATTTAGACATTTTAACTTTGATATAGACGTTATTTTCTGTAGAAATGATAGTTTAGTATCTAGAGCTCGTAATAATTTGATTGCTAAAGCAATGAGCGATCCTAAAATGACACATATGATTTTCATTGACAATGATATTACATGGAATCCGGTAGATATACTAAAACTTGTTATTTCTGAAAAACCAATTATTGGCGGGGCATATCCTCTAAAGGCATATCAGTGGAATAAATTGACTAATCCGGGGGCTATACAAGGTCTTGTTGACAAAAAAAACAACAGTATACTAAAAGATATGATTTCCGACACCGAAATGGTGCAATTCAATGCGGTTAATTATAATATCAATTATTTGAGCAATAATTTGCACGTTGAAGGCAATATTGCTAAAATCAAACATTTGGCAACCGGGTTTATGATGATTCAACGAAATGTAATAGAAAAAATGTTCAAAGCATTCCCTTCAACGAAATATTCCGATGATATTAATTTCTTGGAACCAAATGAGAATGACTTTGCATATGCATTATTTGATTGTGGGGTAGAAGGTGGCCATTATTTATCAGAAGATTGGATGTTTTGCCAAAGATGGAGTAAAATGGGCGGCAATATTTATTTAGATGTTACTATCAATTTAAACCATATTGGTATTGAAGAATATAGAGGGTCATATGTTGCGACTATTTTGTAAACCCATCAAGCTCATTCGTATTATGTTTTTCACATATATTCGCAATTGCATAAAAAGGATTTAAAAACTATTATTTAGTAGTTCCTAAATAATGGTTTCATTTCTATTTACAGCCAATAATACATTTTGTATATCACTCGCTAAACATACTGAACGATGGGCCAGAATGCAAGCCCGGTTCGAAAAAGAGAACTTGGATGTTACCCGGTGGATTGCATCTACGCCAGATACATTGACTGACAAATTTCATCATTATTTGAGCCCCGGGGAGCGCGCTTGCGCGCAATCACATATTCGTATATGGAGACATATATTAGAACACAAAATGGAATATGCATTGATATTGGAAGATGACGCTTGTTTTGATAAAAATTGGAGAACCAAGTTGGCCGAATTTCAAATAGATGATCCCCATTGGGATATGATATTGCTCAATGCATCTGAACCAGTGGAACCCAATTTTATATGGATGGATGTACACGAACAATATTTGACCGCTGGATATATTCTTTCTATCCGGGGAGCAAACCGACTATTGCAATGGTTTGAAGGTAACTTTGCTTCATCGGATTGGATGACGAGCCGGCTACAACAAAATAATCATTCATATTGCTATTTCCCTTGGCTTATTATTCAGGAAGGCCTTGATTCTACATTGAAAAAAGAGGGTGAAACCCACGATGCAGACCACGCTAAAGTGGTTCGTTGTTTAGGAGAAATAGATTATGATATGTCTAATTATGGGATTTAGAGAACTTTAGTCAAATCCAGAACCCGTGTAGGGTATGTAAGATTATTATGAAATAATCATATTGCGGTTTCCATAAAATTGTAAGTTTCCTGCGTTCTCACGTATTATTTGTATAACTTCTTGGTTCTCCTTTAGAAGATTTTTATTTATTATTTGGAGAACAACGGTTTTCAATAGCTGATTATTTTGATAATAATTTGCTATAATACTTTGTCGTATATATGCATTTGCAAACTCACCGCTTTGGTGTTCTTCTTTTTCAAAATACTTTTCCAAATAATTGAGTATGTTTTGAGCAAATGCCGTTTTGTTATACTGCATACATTTACTTAACCCAGTGAAAATGAGATATAGTGAATGTATTGGAGAACTATAATTGGAAATAATACCGATATAATCCCCATAAAATAAATCAAACCAATCTGGGTTCTCTCTTTGAACCATTGTCATAACTGCTTCATCTACTTGCCACCATCCATCATTGTAGATTTGCGCTGTTTTAGTTTTGAATGCATCCGCATATTTTTTCAAATATTGTGCATTTCCGGAGAACAGTCCGCCCGCCATATGATGATATATATTATGAAAAATCTCGCGGTTCTCCACGTCTTCTACGAAAGGATTGATGCACAGTTGTTTGATTTTATCGGGTACTCGCAATATCCATTCGTGAATACGTTCTGTATTTCGCGCAACGTGGTTTATTCCTAAATCCATCCAAATAAAATGAGAACTTTGAAAATGATTAGATTCTATGGCTTTTTCTATGAAATGAAATTTGTTATTATTGAGAACTACGTATAGGGGTGTTTCGTGTTTTAAATCGCCGTTGTAGATGGGATATTGCTGCTGAAGTTCTCGGATACGGTCTAGGTCTTTAAAGAAATACGTATCTTGGAAACGTTCTTGGTATATAAATGTCTTGTCTGCATACTTTTGTCGTTTTTGTGTTATAAACTCATATAGTATGTGGTCGTCTGGATCAATAAAAAACATTAGTGGATATGGCAGGGTCATTATAAAGTTCTCGGCGATTTGCAAGTATTGGTCCATTTGTCTATTGTCTTTCGGAGAACCATTCTCAAATGCACGTATATTATAGAAAGCTGTGACTATTGTGGGGAAGTGCATAAGTATTTGATATAATATGTAGAAAAAATGGTTTTATATGTATTTTCAGGGGGAATGTATAAATACATTATTGCGCATATTATATATTTCGTAAATAATTATCTACAACCGTTTTTAGTTTTTCTTTATTCCAACCAGAAGATCCTTCTCTATTATCATTATAGCATTTAGCGCAGCTCCAATCAGTAGTATTGAACTCTATGCATATTAAACAACAATTTTCTTTTGTATAACCAATTGCAGTATCGTTTCTTTCAAGAGACATCATATATTCACCGGTTAGTTCTAATGGTCTATTACTATATGCACATCTACCATTTTGTTGTAAATAAATATTCAATAATTCTTCAAAAGTTAATGTATGCTCAAGTGGTTGGTCTTTTCTCCATTTACTTTTATTTCTTTTTTTAATGCTGCCTTTACTTCCAGATATTATGATATTAAGTTTTAATCTTAATGACGGGGTATTTCGTTTGGCGTTTAATATTTTATGACAATCCCTACATCTGCCATTTTTTAAACCGTATTCCGAAAATTGGTCATATAGTTTTACAGTATCACACGAGCGGCATAAACACTGTTTTGTTTCAATATTGTTATATGGGGACTGCTGTGTTTTTCTTGGTTTAAAATGCTTTGTATTTTTTATTAAAGATTCATTGTATAGTTTTTTTACATTTTCCTTATCGGTTTCAGTAATAGATTGAAAATTGTAATATTTATTACAGAAATCATTGAACTTATCAAAAGACCATTGTTGTTGACCATTTTGAAACTCAATACAAATAAAACATATATTTCCTTTTACATATCCATTCGTTTCATCTATTCTTTCAATACTGATCTTGAAATCACTATGGACTTTCAATGACATTGGTATTTTTGAAATAGTACATAATCCATTTTGAGATTGATATAATTGGACTAAATATTCTAGATCTAGATCCATATTTCTTCTATTACCTTTTCTATTTTTACATATCGAAATACAATTATCAATCGCACGTTTTAATATTTTTTCCAAATTATCATCATTTTGTTTACTTTTACACGGTCTACATATATTTCCACTTGCCATTTTATTTTGTCTATCAGGAAAATAGCTTACGCACATATTGCATATAAACCCGTCGTTTATACAACCACATTTATTGGGGTCTAAGCATAAAGGACAATCCGGTTTCCATTGCACAAACCTATAGTAGGGGGATGATATATAAATATGTGGAGTTTTACAATTTATGCAAACTTGTCTACAAGTCCATTTTAATTCTACACCACTATGAGTTGTTATATAATTTATTTGTTTTGGATGTTCAATTAATTCGCTATAATATGGGGTATTTATTAATAAAATAGCGTCTTCTCTTAACGACTCTGATATATAAAACTTGCATTCCTCACAACCAAAATATACCTCGTTTGTACTTGTTTCATTTTGTAAAATATGTTGGAATAATTTACATACAGAAACCTTACAGTTTGGATTTATACAATTAAATACAAGTTCTGATTGAGAATATATAGTATCTCTATCCCAAGTCAATTCAACTGTTGGATATTTTTTTTTTAAATTATCTAAAATACCATTATATCTATTGTATGTATCTTGATTTTGTATTCTTAATTGAGAATTGATTTTTGAATTATGTATTAAATAGTGATGTGTAATACAATAAAATAGTCTATTTTCTAACAATGTATGAAAATGTTTTTTATCAATTTCATCACAGTTTTCATAAGCGCATCTATAGTGAATATCTGTATCACTTTTAATATCAATAACAGAATAATTGCCAATGAGTTCTATACCTAAATCTTGAGTCAATCTATATAATTGTCTTCGGTTTTCATCATAAATTGGTTTATTTTTTTTTGATATTGAAATGGCCATTTTCGCTCCACGAGAAGCATAACTATGTTTTTTACAACACGGATATTTACTACGTTCCAAAGCAATAAATGAAATCTCAACCGGGGCATCGCAATCGGGAATAATACATTCCACGCGAATCTTTGTTTTACCTATATAATGAGTTTTGTCATCATAATTTTCTAATAATGTGAGATTTAATTCCTGTTTTAGTTGGATTAAACGCTTAAAGCTAAACATAATATCTTATAGTAATAAATCAAAATAATATTATTTATACTAGTGAAAATCGTCGTTTAATGTCAAAATGTGTAAAATACAATAGTAGTATACGTTCTTACGTTTGATTTAAGTTCAATTTTTTGACAGTATCTTTTACGAATGACCTATCAAATACTATAGCTAAATAAATCATATGTTTGTATATACGTCTACTCCTCCAAAGACTCCAATAAATGTGCCCATCTGCGTGTCTGGTCTCTATTATTCTTTTGCATATATTTGTATAGAGCCCGTTTTTTTTCCACGAAATTGGTGTCATAGAACTTACTATGGATATCTTCCCACGTATCAAAATACACAAAAAACTCGGCTAATTCGGGCTGATACCATTCCGCTAAATCAATGCTTTTCTGCAATAGTTCTCCCCCATTTACTTTTTCTTCCCAGTAATACCAACTCTCTGTATTAATCAATTGCTTAATAAATCGCTTGGAAGGTATTAAATAAATATTGCCATATCCCAAGTTCTCCCATAATGCTTGCACATTTGTCTGATACGGTAAATGAAATATACATCTATATTCCGAAATGTGTGCTATATCCCTAAATGGGTTATAACCACTATTGAATATATCATACTCAATACGATTATCAGGCATAGCATTGATATAACAATGTAGAGGCGTCCCTCGGTCATAAACAAATGCTTTTTGATAAATTGGGAGAACAGGTTCTCTCAAAATGGGCGTAAGTCTAACTATATCTCCGTAATAGAATTGTATATTATTTAGACCGCACAAATATTGGTCGTACCGATTATCCGCGCAAAAACGTACCCGGGGGGTTCGGGATGCCTCGGACAATAGTCTGGTATAAGCTGGTCGGTCATATTCGTGTGTATCAAAAAACCCCCAATCAAACCTATTGGTGACATATATGATCACGTTTAGATGATGTTTGTCCATATTTTGCAAAAACGCGCGGGAATACATTGCCGTATCTGTTATAACCACTGTATCAAAATCTTTAGCAATATCTGAATATGATTGCCATAAGATATTTGCATATTCTTCGGATATATGCAGCATTAAGGGGCATTTTATTGTAGAAAGTATTTCATTTTTACCCAATAAATCAAAAACGTTATTTAAATTGGCTATGGTCCCCACGTGGTTGGTTATGTGTAATACTTTGCCCGAGCTCATTTATAATAATGTATGACTATTATAAATGAAAAAGCGGATGATTTTATATTATTTAGGATAGGAATATTTAGTTGTATTACATAAAATTGAAGAAAACCCAACCCATACATATTTCAGAAATACAATTCAAATTATTATTAATATTATTAATATTATTATCAGTTTTAAAAATGACAAGTGTCGCAGTAAATAGTTATGATATGCCTCTTATTCCTTCTGGTAAATATGCTGGCCAGCCAGCAACAGTATTATTTGATGATCCAAGTACACTTAATTGGTTAAAGTTGCAACCCTGGTTTGAAAAAAAGTCTGAATGGAGGCCAATATACAATTTAATTGTACATCAATCATTTGTCCAACCTGGTGCAGATTCTAAAACACCTGAACACAATCAATTGCAAAATATATTCTTTGACCCAAATATACAAAGACGATTAATAAAACGAATGTTTCGTGATCATTTAAATAAAATAACAGACAGTATAAATAAACTTATTAAGGACCCAGAGTTTATTGAGAGTTTTGGAATACACGATGAATATACAGTTGATGATTTGTTAGCCAGCAGTGGTATAAAAATACGGGTAGAAGCCGAAGCAAAGTTCAACTGGGATGTAGTAATAAGGTTCGATGCGTGTTGTATGTATTTCTATTCATTGAAAGAAATAGAAGAAAATTGTAAAAAAACATATCTAAAAACACACAATTTGGAAAATTATGAAGAAGAACAGCGCCTGTTATATGAGACTGAAAAAAATGCATACGAACAAAAGATTGCCGAATTAGACAATGATTCATCAGCTAAAACTAACGGAACAGATGTTAGGTCATTCTTTGGTGGAGGGACATCAAATACCGGCGGAAAATCAAACCCAGGTGCATCATCAAACAATTATTTTAAAAAACAGACATTGACATCTTGTTTTGACGAATACGACAAACGATACAAGGCAACTATTTGCGATTTCAATAAAAAATATATTACACACAGAAAGAAATACTTCAATGATTTATTGAGCAAATATTTTAAAGAATCTAGTTTTGAAATTAAGTATCGCTCATCTGATTGTACACATGTTATATGGTTTAAGATATTTGCACTTGACCACAATATTTACTGCGAATTAAAACCTTCGCTAGGAGATGATTATTCTTGTGTATTAAGAAAAATGAGAGTGCAAATTGAACCCATACTTAAACAAGACGAAATAAATAGAAAAGACTCAGAATACGAAATAGCAAAAAAACATTTTCTGCTAATACTTGGAAGGTTTTCTGCTAAATATACTGATATAGCATTATTACGACAAAAGTTTGACCCCAAAACTATTGCTATATTATTCACCGATGAATTACTAGATGATTTACCTAAAGCCCCTACTATCGAAAATACCGGTAATTGTGCTTCTAGAGGTGTTAAAGAATCAACTCCAGATATATCTGTATTATTGACCGAAGTAAGTTTGTTAAAATCACAATTGGCCGATGCGCAAGGAATTATTGCTAAAACACAACAAGAGAACGATGCATTGAAAGAACAAATTGCTAAATTACAAAAACCCACTACTAAAAAACCTGCACAAAAAGATGCAAAATCAATTACAGAATATTTTACAAAATAATATTTATAGTTATATAAAAATATTATTCTAAAAAGTGGTTATTTTTATTGTATATATATAAATCTATTTAAGTATACATTGCCAAAAATGATTGGTTCTGTGGTTCATCATTTTTAACAAACTTATCCACCAATTGGCGCGTCACTGTAAATGGAAACTTGACCTCAATATCAATATCTTTCATAAACATATTATCGCCAGGTTTCATCAATCGGAACAAATTGAGTTTTGTATGAATGATTTCCAAACACCGCTTCAAATTGCGCACACCACTTTCACCTTTAGTGAGAGGTTGACTATTTGCAATATACTGTATGACATCATCTGGTATAATCACGTCGCCTTCTTGGAATGCCACTTGTTCCCGAATCTTGGGCAACATATAGTTCTTAGCAATAATAACCTTATCCTTGGCCTCATATCCCTTCGTCTGAATGCGATACATACGGTCTTTCAAAATCGGATTGACCCGACTCTCATCGTTATAACTAAAAATAAACAAACATTTGCTTAAATCAAAACTGATCTCGGAAAAATACTTGTCGTGAAACTCGTTATTTTGTGATGTATCCGTCAAATGAGTCAAAATACCCACTATTTCTTCGCCCCGGGGCGTCTCACTAATCTTATCCAACTCATCAAAATAAATGACCGGGTTCATACACTTACTATCCACCAAGATTTGCACGATTTTACCCCACGAACTGCCCTCATAAGTATAAGAATGCCCCTCCAAGAAACTGCTGTCCCCGGTACCGCCTAATGCAATAAAGGCAAACTCGCGACCCAAGATCTTGCTAATACCTTCCTTGACCAGTGATGTTTTGCCTGTGCCCGGGGGACCCTTGATAGCTATAGCCGTTCCCATTGCAGATGGATTAGAAATCCACTGCCCGACCATTTGCATAATTTGCATTTTGGCGTCATCTAAGCCATACACACAATTGTCCAATATTTGTTTGGCATTTCCCATAAAATTATGGCAGGCTTCAACCCCATCGGTAATAGAAACCGACAACGATTTCTGCACATTAAATGGGACTTTCATAAACGTATCCACCCAGTTTTTGATTTTGTAATATTCATTATCACCCGGATCCATCATTTTCAATACATTGAGTTTTTGCATTGCAACCGCCTTGTATTTAGCAGGAATATTGGCTTGTAATAGGGCTAATCTGTAGGGTTTTTCAATATGAATATGGTTATTGATTTCCTTCATTTCCTTCATAATACGCATTTGTTCTTTATTGGACAAATGTTTCTTGAAATAATCCATTTCATCCGTTCGCTCGCGATCTTTATGAACCAACTTGTAATACGATTTGGTATTTTTAGAACGGGTCGTCTTTACCAATTCGCGAATCGCTTCTTTGCATTCGGCTATAGCATTCTTCAAGATCTTGCTATTGGGCCTTTTGTGTAGTTTTTCCGTCAACTGTTTGCGCAATTCTTGCAATTCAACATATTCCGTTTGCACATCGGCTTCTTCTTCACTTTCCGTCTTTGATTTTTCAGACTTTTCTGACTTCGATGACTTTTCGTATTCCTCAGTCTTTGCTTTTTTGAATTTCTTAGATTTTGCAGGAGTTTCTACAGGTTCTTTAGGCATTTCTATTTTTTCATATGTTTCCTTCATAAACGTCTCCTCATCTTCACTATTACACTCTTCGTCTTCCGTATCTTCATCCAATTCATCTTCATAATCTTCATAGTCTTCTTCATACTCGTCTCCTCCACGGCTGCCTCCAGTAATAGAAAATACAATATTCACTTCATTTTTACCCTTTTTCTTGCGACTACCTTCGTCATCAGAGTCGACTTCATCCGATCCGTCACTTTCCGACATTATGCTTTCGGATTCATATTCTTCGTCTTCGCTTTCTGATTCTACTTTGGACTTTTTCTTGTCGTTTTTTGGACTCTTAGGTTCCTTAGTTTCTTTTTGCTTTTTCTTTTTCTCTGGTTTAGATTCTTCCTTTTCTTTGCTTACTTTTTTAGAAATATATTTAGATGGAAACAATTTGGATAATGTTTTGCGAAACTTTTTTTGGTCAAACGCTTCTTCCTCTTCTTCAGATGACTCTACTACTTCTTCCGATTCTTCTGATACAGTAGATTCTTCTATAACACGCTTGGATTTCTTTGTCTTTTTTGGAGGAGTATACGTAGAATCAGTTTCGGATAAAGTTTCATAAATAGTTTCTTCACTTTCGGAACAAGAACTTTCGCTATCAGAGTCTGGTTTATTTTTACGCAAACGCTTATTTTTGTCATTCTTCTTATTTAGTTTTGGTCCCATGGTTAGTGTGATATACTATAGTAGTGAGATAAGTTTAAATTGATTCATAAATATATATTTTTATACGTTTTAATTGCATTAAAATATAATTTTTATAATTATATAATGCGTTTTTATTTTTTTATTTTTTTAATATTAGAATATATATTCTTATGGAAATTTTTACTTTAACAAAGTTTAGATATCCTAAAAATATTGAAGATTCTTTCAATGATTTTTGTAAATATACTTTTTTATATGACTACAATAAAACATACGAGATGTTTTTTAGCGAAAATATCACAGAAAAAATTATGTTTGTAGATTTTAACAAAATAAAAAATATTTATATAAAAAAAATATGTTTTATTTTGTATGTTCTCTATTTTAAGGGAGGGTTTTTTATAGATATTAATGTTATTCCAACAAATAATATTATCAATTTTAATCTAAAAAATAATTCAATATATATTGTTGAATCAATTTTAGATTCAAATAATTTATTTTTAGGAATTTTTGGATCATCTAAAAATAATATTAACCTTTTAAATCTAATACAACATTTAATTAATTTTGATAATTGTGAAAAAGAATTTAATTCAAAAATATTTTATGAAATTATAAAAAATAATGTAATTGAAAATGTAACTATTTTAAACGAAAAAATATATAATTCAAATTATGTTTCAACCATTAATGAAGTAGGAGAAGTTTTATTTAACCACTATTACAAACCAAAATTTAGTTATACAGAAATACCATTAAAAGTTAAAGATATTGTTAGTGTAAAAGATATTAAAGTTGGCATAACATTAAGTCTTTTTAAAGACGTATTGTCTTTTTTTTCTAACGGTATAAATCAAAATAGTTTATTTTTATGTGAATTACTTTTAAATATTGGATTTGACGTTTATTTTATAATTGAAGATTCAAAATTATTTGATATAGACGAAAATAATTTATCTAAAATTTTATATGACAAAAGATTCAAATTTGCAAAATACTCTGAAATTCTTTATTCTGAATTTAATGTTATTATTACCCTAAGTTTTTCATATGGTGAACAATTTATACATAATTACCTAAAATATTTAAATACAAAGCATGTCGGTTATTTTTGTGGAAATACATACATAATTGAAAGTGAAAAAATTCTTTATAATCAGCATAAAGATACACAGAATTGTGAATATGATTTTCTTGTTAACGATAAGCCTAAATATGATGAAATATGGAGTATTCCACAAATGGTTGAAATTAATCGTGATTTTTGGTCTATTTTATATCAGTGTAATTGTATTGAGGTGCCTTTTGTTTGGTCTGATAAAGCTATTCATTTATCTTGCATAGTAAATAAATGTAATGAATCAGATTTATTATATAAAAATAGAGGATTAGAAAAAAAAATTGCTGTTTTTGAACCAAATATAAGTATTATGAAATGGGCATTGCCTTCTGTGTTAATATGTGAAAATGCTTATCGTAATAATAAATTTATTAAGCATTTATACATAACAAATATTTCTTCTTCTAAAATCATAGATTTTAATTTAAAACAATTTAATAAATTTGTTTCTTCATTAAAATTAGTAAAGGATAAAAAATGTTCAATTGAATCACGTTATAATACATTATCATTTATGAAAGATTATGCTGACGTTGTTTTATCACACCAATGGGGAAATCCATTAAATTATTTATATTTTGACTTAGCATGGATGGGTTGGCCTATTTTACACAACGCTTATTTATGTAAAAACATTGGTTATTTTTATGATAATTTTAATTTAGTTGATGCATCTATTCAATTAGAAAAAATATTAGTAGAGCATGATAAAAATATAGATTTGTACATAAAAACAAATAGAGAAGCAATTGATATTTATTTGCCAACTAATTTAGAATTACAAAATAAATATAAAAAATTAATATTTAATTTATTTAGTTAATTTCGGATTGTAAGGTATGATACCCTCATGCATAAACGACATTACATACAATTTATTGTTAGTGATAATAATTGTTAATCCATACCACTAGATATTACACATTACTATTTATACCCATTGTTGTGCTAATGAAATGTATTATAATTTCATAAAAACTATTTAGAGATAATGCTCTAACAAATATTTTTTCTATATACTGCATTCTCATATAATGAAACCTTACAGAACAATTATAAATATTAGATGGCTCAATTTATTTAGGCAAGTTAAATATTTATTTAGAAAAATAAATATTTTGTTATTTGTTTTTTTCTTAATCAATGTTATATGGAATCTCTACAGCTTACCATACCGTTTTTTGATAATGTAAATAGATTAGTTAATCAAAATATAACTGCATTATCAAGTGAAAGTGTTTCTAGAGTTTCTGGCGATGAATCTTTATCAACTGCATTATCAACTGAGACTAGTGACAGAGTTTTTGCGGATGAATCTTTATCAACTGCATTATCAACTGAGACTAGTGACAGAGTTTTTGCGGATGAATCTTTAACAACTGCATTATCAACTCAGACTAGTTATAGAGTTTCTGGGGATGCATCTTTATCAACTGCATTATCAACTGAGACTAGTTCTAGAGTTTCGATGGATGCATCTTTATCAACTTCATTATCAACAATATTATCAACTCAGACTAGTTATAGAGTTTCTGGGGATGCATCTTTATCAACTGCATTATCAACTGAGACTAGTTCTAGAGTTTCGATGGATGCATCTTTATCAACTTCATTATCAACAAGATTATCAACTCAGTCTGGTTATAGAGCTTCTGGGGATGCATCTTTATCAACTGCATTATCAACTGAGACTAGTTCTAGAGTTTTGATGGATGCATCTTTATCAACTGCATTAACTAGTGAGAGTAGCTACAGAGTTTCTGGTGATGCATCTTTAACCACTGCATTATCTAGTGAAGTTTCTTCCAGAGTTTCTGGTGATGCATCATTAGAAACTGCATTGACAAGTGAGATTAGTTCCAGAGTTTCTGGGGATACATCATTAGAAACTGGATTATCAAGTGAGATTAGTTCCAGAGTTTCTGCGGAGGCATCTATAATTAATTCACTTTCTAACACTATATCTAGTGCTATTAGTAATGTTATCGGAGTTGCAACTCCAAGCACTCTTGATACTTTATATGAATTAGCTCAAACATTACAAGATAATCCCAGTGTTATTAATACACTATCGACTGAATTAGCAAGTGAAATTAGTGACAGACTTTCTGGGGATGCATCTTTAACAACTGCATTATCAACTGAGACTAGTTCTAGACTTTCTGGGGATGTATCTTTATCAAGTGCATTATCAACTGAGACTAGTTCTAGACTTTCTGGGGATGTATCTTTATCAAGTGCATTATCAACTGA
>Ga0209189_1000435_pt1 | contig 34971 bp, 56 predicted proteins | sample C_130820_EF_Meta_FD_187308 | JGI IMG/M metagenome (GOLD analysis project Ga0209189, IMG submission 187308) | Freshwater microbial communities from Lake Croche, Canada to study carbon cycling - C_130820_EF_MetaG (SPAdes) (version 3) | ecosystem: Environmental > Aquatic > Freshwater > Lake... | reverse complement strand
CTTATCTGGTGGTGCATTAGGTTCTGTTCCTTATCAACTTTTATCAGGTACAACAACATTCTTAGCTGGTAATACAACAACTACTCCTCAGTTTATAACCTCTACTGGTGTTGCTGGTTTAGCTACTGCTCCAACTTTAACAGGTTCAACAGGAAGCGGTAATGTAGTATTATCAACAAGCCCAACTTTAGTAACTCCAGCTTTAGGTACTCCTTCAAGTGGTACTTTAACTAACTGTACCTTCCCTACATTAAATCAAAACACATCAGGCACAGCAGCAGGTTTATCTGCTACCTTAGCAGTATCTTCTGGCGGTACTGGTGCAACTACATTAACATCAAACAATGTTCTTTTAGGCAACGGAACTTCTGCTTTGCAAGTTGTTGCTCCCAGCACAGCAGGAAATGTATTAACTTCTAACGGTACTACATGGACATCTGCTGCTGCTGGTGGTTTAACAGGCTCTACTTCTCAACTTGCAAAGGCTTGGGTACATTTTAATGGCTCTAATCCAGCAACAATACAAGCGTCATACAATGTAAGTTCTGTAACTTATCAATCAACTGGTAGGTATTATGTTACATTTACAAACGCATTAGCGGATGCTAAATATGCTTTTGCTGGAGCTTCATCACCATCAAACGACACTACTCAATTTATACAAACAGGGTATCAGCCTACTTATGGAACTAATACTTCTTCTGTTTGTTATTTAGCAGTTGGACCAAGTGGTGCGATAGCATCTTCAACATTTGTTACTGTAGTATTTTTTAGGTAAAAAAAATGGAACAAATAATAGTTTTTACAGCATTAAATGGAAATGTTAATGTGTGTGTTCCAACTGGTGAACTACCTATTGAAACAGTATTAACAAAAGATTGCCCAATAGGAGCAATTATTTTCAACAAAGATGATTTGCCAAATGATGATTGGGATTTTTTCAACAGTTGGGAATTAGTAAACAATAGTGTATTAGTTAATATAACTAAAGCTAAAGAACAAACTAAAGACAGACTACGTGAAGAACGAATTCCGTTACTAGCTGCACAAGATGTTTTATATATGCAAGCTATTGAGAAAAACCAAGACCCTTCTGTAATCGTAACTGAGAAACAACGGCTTCGTGATTTGCCAACTTTAACTAATGCTTGTACAACATTAGAGCAACTTCGTAACTTAAAGCCATGAAACAATTATTATCTAACCTAACTGCATTGGTAGGCTAACATGACAGATTCCGTAGAGCGTATAGCTGTCTTAGAAGCTGAAGTGGAAAAGCTACAAGAGAGCCAAAGAGAGATACTAGAGTGCATCCATTCTGTTCGTGACGAGATGATGCGTTATAAAGGCTTCCTAGGTGGAGTAGCTTTCTTAGCTTCTGGTATCGGTATATTCTTAACAGTCTTCAAAGACTGGATTCTAAAACATTTCTAAGGCTACTATGTTTGGTAAATTAATTGCACTACTGCTTCTCTCCAGAGATACAGCACATCGTCAACATTGGAACACAATCAGTTTTGCACATCACAAGACACTCAATGAGTTCTATGACAACATCCTAGAACTGACTGATTCTTTGATGGAGAAATATCAGGGACGTAATGGACGTATAGAAGTTCCTACATTGGAAGAGAAAGATACCTATACTAAGGATGCTGTAACAGTATTGACTAAGCATCTAGACTGGATTGAGAAAGCTCGTTACGACGTAGTACCAAAAGAAGATACTCCAATACAGAACATCATCGATGAAATAGTAGGACAGTACCTTGAAACACTTTATTTACTAACACTTGACTAAGGAATTATTATGAGTACATTTCAATTAGATCCAAACGGAGTAGCTAACGGAGTTCCTGCTTTAGGAACAACTCAAGTATTTACTGTTACAAACTCTAGCGTAGCTTCAACAGCCTTTGGTGCAAATACTACAATGATTCGTATTGCTTCATCTTTAGGTCATTGTCACTTCGCAATCGGTACAGCACCTACTGCGTCTATCACAACAAGCCCTATGTGTCCAACTAATAGTGTTACTTTTGTTAAAGTAAATCCGGGAGACAAGATTGCTGTTATTAAAGACTCTGGTGTAACATCTTCTACATTTTCTGTAACTGAACTTATCTAAGGACTAATATGCCACTCAAATCTGGAACATCTAAAAAGACTATTTCTTACAATATCAAAAAAGAAATGAAAGCTGGAAAGCCACAGAAGCAAGCTATTGCTATTGCTTTGAGCAGTGCAGGTAAGTCTAAACCGATGGCTAAGCCAATGAAGAAGATGGGTGCTAAGCGTGGCTACTAAGATGGGCTTGTATGCCAATATCGCTGCTAAACGTCGTCGTATCGCTGAAGGATCTGGCGAGAAGATGCGTAAAGTAGGTGCTAAAGGTGCTCCTAGTGCTAAGGACTTCAAAGACTCTGCTAAGACAGCTAAGAAGAAGAAATAATGGTTAAGAAAGTTTATCAGAACCCTAATGGCGGACTTAATCAAAAAGGTAGAGACTTTTATAACAAGACTACCGGATCTAAGCTAAAGCCACCGGTGTCTGCTAAGGAGGCTGCAAAGTCTCCTAAAGCTGCTGGTAGACGTAAAAGCTTCTGTGCTCGTATGGAAGGTGTTAAGGGTCCTATGAAGGATGAAAAGGGTAGACCTACTCGTAAGTCCTTAGCACTCAAGAAGTGGGATTGTTAAGTTGAATGCCAGATCCATATGGAATCTCCGAAGGAGTCAAAGCCTTTAGTAGTAGTCTTGATAGCGGTCGAGAGGCTGCTAACAAGCTATCTAAAAGCATTGAAGGGATACAACAAGACGCAGCAGATGTAGCACAGCGTCAAGCTACAGAGAGACGTAGAGCAGCCAGAGAAGCGGAGTTTAAGAAAGAGACTGCTTTACTTAAAGCTTTAAAAGACTGGAACCACAAGAAGCAGATTAGTGACCAAGAAGCTAAGCTCAAGATAGACTTCATTAAGAAGCATGGTGCTAAAGAGTGGGAAGCGTTACTAAAGATCAAACTAGATATAGAGAAAATGGAACAACAGAATAAAGATCAATATCAGCATGACATGAAAGCTGTTAGACGAGTACAGTTTTATTGCTTTGCTGCTGCTGCAGTGATAGCTTGGTATTTAACTTGGGGTTATAAAATTTAAAGGTAGGATATGTTTCCATTAGACGCAATACTAGGTATCGGTAGCAAACTCATTGACCACTTCTTTCCTGATGCAAAACAGGCAGAAGAGGCTAAGCTTAAACTGCTTGAGATGCAACAGAATGGTCAGTTAGCTCAGTTAAATGCTGATGTAAGCGAACAACAAGAACTGACTAAAAGACAAGAAGCTGATATGGCTTCAGACTCTTGGTTGTCTAAGAATATCCGTCCTATGACATTAATTGCTATTCTAGCTGGTTATTTTATCTTTGCTGGTTTATCTGCTGCCAAGATTGAAGTTACAGGTGAATATGTTCAGTTATTAGGTCAATGGGGTATGTTGATTATGTCTTTCTACTTCGGTGGTCGTACTCTAGAGAAGATTATGGATATGAAAGCTAAGGACAAAGATGCAACTAAGTGAACACTTTACTCTTGAAGAGTTAACTCATACAGATCATCGTCAGTTTGATAATACTCCTAATGAACAAGAACGTGAGAATCTAGGTCGTTTAGCTACTCTGCTAGAAAGAGTTAAAGAAGTATTAGGTGGTAAACCTATCATGATTAACTCTGCTTTCAGGTCTAAAGCTGTGAATGATGCCGTTGGTAGCAAAGATTCGAGCCAACACCGTATAGGCTGTGCTGCTGACATCCGAGTCCCCGGCATGACTCCAGATCAAGTTGTAAGAGCTATTATGGCTTCGGACATAGGGTACGATCAGATCATCAGAGAATTCAATGCATGGACTCATATAAGCGTTCCTAATAGCTTTACTATACCACCAAGAAACCAAGCCTTGATTATCGATAAGACAGGCACAAGAAAGTTCAGTTAAAACTTGACTTTTTCTACAAAATGTGTTAAAATAAGGACACCATGGCATCCCCGACCTACTTACAATTAGTAAATGATGTACTGATTAGACTTCGTGAGAACGAGGTCTCTTCTGTATCAGATAACGCTTATTCAAAGCTTATCGGTAAATTTGTAAATGATGCTAAGCGTCAGTGTGAAGATGCTTACAACTGGAATGCATTATCAGATACTTTATCAGCCGTAACCGGTGCAGATGTGTTCAACTATGTATTAGTTGGGTCCGGACAACGATTTCGTGTAATTGATGTTATTAATGATACCAATGATTACTTTCTAGAGTTACAAACAACTGAGCAAATGAACAAGTTGTTCTTGACACAAACTGCTCAAAAAGACCAACCAAGATACTATAACTTCAACGGTACAAACTCTAACGGTGATACACAGGTAGATCTCTATCCAATCCCTAACGGTGTTTACAATATTCGTTTTAACGTTATTAAACCACAAGTACCACTATCAGCTAACGCAGATCAGCTATTAATTCCATCAGAGCCTGTCATATTTAATGCCCTAGCTCGTGCAATGGGTGAGCGTGGTGAAGACGGTGGTATTGCTTCTAACGAAGCCTATGCAATGTACAAAGCTTCTCTAAGTGACGCTATCTCTCTTGAGAGTGGTCGTTACCTTGAAGAGGCAGAGTGGACTAGCTAATGGCTGAACAGTTACTAACTGGATCAATACAAGCTCCGGGATTCTCCGGTCTTAATATTCAAGATGCGTCAGTCCAGCTTACAAGCGGATACGCACTAGAAGCATTCAATTGCGTTGTTGATAAATACGGTCGTATTGGTGCTCGTAAAGGCTGGACCAAAGTAAACACAACAGCTATTAGTTCTACTCCTGCAGTAAGAACCGTATTTGAGTTTGTTAAGTCTGACGGTAACGTAGTGTTTACGGCTGCTGGTAATAAGATTTACACCGGCACTACTACATTGACTGCTACTGTAGATGGAACAGTAGTAGATGCTGCCGGTACAGGAACTACAGCAATTACTATTAGTGATGATAACTGGCAGATTGCTCCAATGCCATATAACAACTCTGGTAATAGTTCTGCTCATGCTATCTTTGTACAAGGCGGACACCCAGTACTAGTCTATCATAAACTAGGTAATGCAACTCACAACCACACAGGTGCTTATGGGTTTCAAAGACTAGGCGATGTAGGTACACTACCAACAGGATATACATCAACTAGTTTTACACCTAACTGTGCAATGACAGCTTATGGTCGCTTGTGGACTGCTAATATTACAGGTAACAATCAAACTGTTTACTTTAGTGACTTACAGAACCCAGCTAACTTTACTACAGGTACTTCAGGTTATTTAGATATCAGCACTGTTATACCTACTGGTGACGGTATTACAGCAATTGCAGCACATAATGGTTTCTTGATTATCTTCTGTAGCCGTACTATCTTGATCTATGCTAACCCTAAAGATCCTGCAACAATGACATTGCAAGATGTAATAAAAGGTGTTGGTTGTATTGCTCGTGACTCAGTAGCGTCCGTATTCGGTTCAGATATCATGTTTTTATCTGAAACAGGTGTACAGTCTCTCGGTCGTTTGATTCAAGAGAAGTCAATGCCGTTACGTGATGTCTCAAAGAACGTACGTGATGACTTAATTGCTAACGTATCTAGTGAAACTTTAAAGAATGTTAAGGCTGTGTACTTTGCAACTGATGCTTTTTACTTACTGTCTTTACCTTCAGTAGGGTTTACATATTGTTTTGATACTCGTGGTGTACTAGAAAATGGTGCAGCAAGAACTACAATCTGGAAGAGTATTAACCCTACAGCGTTTCATGTAACAGAAGATAGAAAAATGTATGTCGGTCAGAAGGGTTACATTGGTAACTACACTGGCTACCAAGACAACGGATCTGTGTATCGTTGGTCTTACTATACTAACTACTTTGACTTTGACCAACCAACAGCGATTAAGATTCTTAAGAAACTAGGAATGGTTGTTATTGGTGGAGGTAGTCAAGTAATTGCTATTAAATGGGGTTTTGATTACACAAACAACTATAACAGCAGTACACTTACTTTAAAGTCTGTAACTGTTGCAGAGTATGGAACAGCAGAATACGGTATTGCAGAATACTCTAACGGTATTGCGTTGGATACTTTAAAATTCAATGCATCAGGCTCAGGTAAAGTATTACAAATTGGATTTGAATCAGATATTAACGGATCTCCGTTATCTATTCAAAAAGTAGACGTAGCTATTAAAACAGGAAAGAATATATAATGTCTGATTATTCAAAGGCAACGAATTTTACAACTAAAGACACACTACCTACAGGTAACTCAGGTAAGATTGTTAAAGGCACAGAACTAGACACAGAGTTTACTGCTATTGCATCTGCTGTTGCATCTAAAGCAAATATTTCTAGTCCTGATCTATTAGGTACTCCTACTTCACCTACAGCAACTTCAGGTGCTAATACAACGCAAATAGCTAATACAGCATTTGTTACTGGTGCTATTACTACACTAGGCTTAGGCACTATGTCTACACAAGCTAAGACTGCTGTAGACATCACTGGTGGTACTATCGTCGGTATTACTGACTTAGCTGTTGCTGACGGCGGTACAGGTACTTCTAGTTTGACTGGTGTTGTTATTGGTAACGGCACTTCAGCAATGACTGCTGTTGCTCCGGGTACAACAGGCAATGTATTAAAATCTAACGGATCTGCATGGACATCTGCAGCTCCTACTGTAATTGCAGGTTTAGGTTTTAATGGCGAGACTTGGGCAAGCAAGAGTGTAACTTCAGGCACTTCTTATACAAATAATAAATCATATCCTATTATGGTTAACTTTTGGGCTGGTCCTAACCCATCACCTAGTTCAGGAAGTTTGTCAATGACTGTAGATGGAGTTCAAGTAAGTTTGCAAGTAGGTAACTTTAATGGCTCTGGTATGTACTTGAGTGCAAGTGCTATTGTTCCTCCCGGAAAAACATACTCTGCAACAAAAAATACATTAAATGATTTGTATTGTGCTACTTTAGAATAAATAGTAATGGTAAAAGTACCAGTAGTCATTCGTGAAGACTACACAATGTTGTTAGAGTTACATGATGGATTACTTTGGTTTCACACAGATATAAGAAAGTGGACACCAGAAGTTAAAGTAAAGTACTTAGGTGATTTACACTTACTTCAGTATTTAACAGATGTTCCATTGGTAGCAATGGTGCATGAAGATGATACTAAGTTAGCAAAGTTTGGTAGAACAATTGGTTTTGAATTTAAACAGCCTTTATTAGGTCAGGATAAAAAGATGTATCACATATATAGTAGGAGTCTATAATGGGTTCAATAGCAGGTCCAGCACTGGGCATAGTTGGTGGATTAATTTCTGGTGGTAAAGCTGCAGACGCAGCTAAAGGACAAGCAGAAGCACTTCGTGCTGCTGGTCAGTATGCCTTTGATAGAGCTAAGTTTAATCCAATTGGAATTAAAACTAACTTAGGTTCTTCTAACTTCACTATGGGTCCTGACGGACAGCTTACGTCAGCAGGATACTCTTTATCTCCTGAGCTACAAGCTATTCAACAAAGACTAATTGGCGGTGCTGGACAATATGATCCAACGCAAGTAGGGCAAGCTGCTCAGCCTTTATACGGTGGTGCTCAGAGTCTTTTTAATCTTGGTCAACAATATTTAGCCACGTCTCCGGATCAAGCTCGTCAAGATTACATCAACACACAAAGAGCTGCTTTAGCTCCGGGTCGTGAACAAGACTTAGCAAGTATTCGTAATCAACAATATCAAACAGGTCGTGCTGGTTTAGCTACTGGTGGTACTACTGCTGGTAACATGATGCAGTCTAATCCTGAACTAGCTGCTTACTATAATTCTATCGCTAAACAAGATTTAGCTTTAGGTACACAAGCAGAAGCTGCGTCACAACAACGTCAGCAATTTGGTGCTGGTTTGTTTGGATCCGGTGGTACTTTGTTAGGTCAAGTTCCAACATTGACTTCAGCAGGATATAGCCCATTACAGACTCAGTTAGGTCTTGCAAATACAATCGAAGGTTATGGTCAACAGCCTTTTGCACTAAGTCAAGGTCTTGCAGGTGCTCAGTCTAGTGCAAATGCTAATGCAGGTCAACTCTATATGCAACCACAAGCTGCTGCTGCTAATGCTTACGCACAGTATCAAGGATATAGTCCAATGGGTAGTGCCTTAAGTGGTGCTGGTCAGGCTATAGGTGGAATGGGTGGAGGTGGCTTCGGAGGAGTTGGTGGCTGGTTTGACAATCTTTTAACTCGACAATCTAATCAATCAGCTCCCGGTTTCGTTGGTCCGGTATTTTAAGGAAAAATAATGGCTACTAATTCAATTGTAGGTGGTTTGTTCGGAGCAGATCCGGCAGTATTACAAGCCCAACAGCGTCAGTCTGATATGGAAAATGCTGCAGCTTATGCTCAGATGACTCCACTTCAGAGAGCTAACGCAAGTATATATCAAGGTGCTGCTGGTTTAGGTCGTGTTGCTGGTGGACTTCTTGGTCTACAAGACCCAATGATTCAACAAGCCACAGAGTTAAAACAGATTGCTAGTCAGTTTGATATTACAACACCAGAAGGCTTAACTCAGTTAGCTCAAGCTATTTCTGGTAAGTATCCACAACAAGCACAACAAGCCGTTGCTGCTGCTCAAAAGATGAAGCTGGATCAGGCGACTATCTATCAGAAGACTGGCGAGAATCTAAATGCACTTATTGCTTCCGGCAAGTACACACCTGAGTCGTTATCTAAATTCCAACAAACCCGTAATGCTGGTGATTTAGTTCCTTTAATTGCTCCTGAGAAGATGGGTGAAGGTACTATTAAAGAAATTGCAACTGCTGAAAAGAATAACACAATTCTTACAAACAGCAATAAAACGTTAGATAGCTGGATTACTCAGACAGAAAAAGGCGAAGTACAGTTTGGTCTAGGTCCTCGTGCTGTTGCTATTGGTCAAAGATTTACTGGTAAGCAAGATGAAAATACACGTAAATTAGATAGTTTGTCTAAGTTTATGGAAACAGAGCGTAACAATATCTTACTAGCTGCTAAAGGAACACAGACAGAAGGCGATGCTACACGTGCTATGAATCAAATCATTCAAAGTACTGACTTGAATAATCAAGAAAGTGTTGCTCAAGCACTTAGAGATTTAAAAGCATATAAAGAATCTCAAGTAGCTGGTAATAATGTATTTATTGAATCTTTAAAAGGACAGCGTAAACTAGGCGGTCAAACCACTGCTTCTCAGCCGCCATCAGCTCCTAATAAATCTGTATATGACAGAGTACGTGCTAAACAAGGATGGGGCGATGCTTCTGATGCAGAGATTGATAATGCAATTAAAACTGGTAAAATTAAAGTCGGTGCAATTAAATAAGGAGTTTTAATGGCTCAGTATAAGTCAAAAGAAGAAGCCGGTGCTGCTTTATCAGCTAAGTTACAAGCTAAAGCTCGTGAATTACGTCCTATCTACGACAGTAAAGATCCACAAGATGTAGCTAAAGCAGATAAGTTAAAAGCTGAAATTGGTGCTATTCAGAATCAATTAATGATTAATAGTGGTGGTATTGGTGCTTTTGGTGGTGGTATAGCTAAAGGTGTTACCAGTGCTGCTACAGCTATTCCAGATATTCTTACAATGGGTAAAAACCTATTTACTAAGAATCAGACACCGTTATTAGGTGACATTCTCACACCCGGATTAGAAGCAACCTCACCAGACTCTGCTTTATTGTTTGGTACAGGTAAGGGTATTGGTAGTTCAGTAGGTCTTGGTAAAACACTAACTGGTTTGAACATCGGTGCTAACGTTACTGACGAGACTTTATTTGGCGGTACTCCAGTGGCTCAGTCTTTATTGGCTGTAGGTACTATTGGTAAAGGTGGTTTTGATCTTGTGCGTAATATGCAGAAGAACAAACAAGTTAAGAACTTGATGAACCAACTTGGACCTGAAGAACAAAATGCATTACAGCAGTTTATGCTTAAAGGTCAATCTTCTAGCGATCCTGTAGTGTCTGGAATGGTTGCTAAGTTACGTCAAAACCCTAAGTATGCTGAGTTGTTTAACGTATTAGAAACACAAGCTACCAAAGCAGCTACTTCTGGTGCTCGTGTTGAAACAGCTAAAGGTTATCCAAAAGAAGAAGCTGGATCTGCAATATTTAATGCGTTTGACGGTAAAGTTAAATCACTATACGAAAAAATTCAAACATCTTCACAAAGTAAGTTTGATGCTGCTAAACAAATTGGCGGTAACAACAACATTCTAATGACAGATAATACCGTAAAAGCACTGGATGGTATGATTCTTGATTTTAGCAAACGTATTGGTGACAACACTGGAGCAGGAACAACTGACGCTAAAGCAGCTATTCGCTTCATGTCTTCTATGCGTGATGATTTAGCTGCAGGTCGTATCTCTGCTGAGCGTATGCAAGCTCTATTACAAGAATTTGGTCAACAAGCTAAACAAGGTGAGTCTTTAATTAAGGACGTATCTGTTGGGTCTCAGAAAACTATTGCTTCAGCAATCTTTGGCGGTCTAAAAGATGATTTAAAACTTACCAAAGAAACATCAACTGTTCCTCGTATCAAAGACGTAGCTAATCTTTTAGAAGAAGGTCGTGCTGCTTATAAGGCTGGATATGATGATCTTAACAAATTTGTTGCTCAAGGTTTACCTGAGAAATTAAAAGGTAAAAACATCAATGAGATTGATACAGATACACTTCTAACTACCATTAAAGGTTTATCAAATAAACAAAGAGATACAATGGCAGGTGTTCTTCAGAATACTGCTCCTGAAGATCTTAAGCGTATTAGACAAGTAATGTATGATGACTTTGTTCAATCAGCACGCACAACTCTACCAGACGGAACTACCGGTGTTGATTTAAAGTTACTTGCAAACAAGTTCAACACTCTACCTGAAAAAGACCGTCAAGCAATGGCTTTTGCTGTTGGTACAAACATTGATGATTTCTCAAGTCGTATGAAGGATGCTGAAAACTTCTTTAAATATCAACAACGTTTTGGACAAGCTGCTGAAGGCGGAGAAGCTTTAAATGCTAAGACTGTAGACGCTGTTTCGTCTGCTGCTGCCGTTGCTCTTGGATATGGTCCTGCTAAAGCAGTTAGTTTAACCGGTCGTGTTTATAATATGATTAAAGGCGGTTTAACAGATGATCAAGTTTTAAATCTATTAACTAGTCCTGAGACAAAACAAGTCCTTAGAGATACTATTAAGAATCCAAATAGTATTGAAACATTAAATAAAGTTGAGAACGCAATTAATATTGTTAATGGCAAAGTAAGCCAAGTTCCTGCATTGAATACTGTTCGACAAGGTGTACAAGTTGGTGCGACTGCTGCGGAAGGACTACCATCAAATGTACAACCAGTAGACGGTAAGCCGTTTATGGAAAGACCGATGTTAGACTTAACAGCTCCTGAAGAAGCAGCTCCTACAAGTACTGGCGGTGAGCGTCCTAGTATTGACTTAAGCTACAATCCTGCTGCAATTGAGCAACAAATTCGTGCGGAGGCAGAGAAGCAAGGCTTGGGAAAGTATAGTGACCTGCTTGTTCGTCAAGCAAAGCAGGAATCTGGTTTCAATCCTTATGCAACATCTCCAAAAGGTGCTGGTGGTGTGTTCCAACATATGCCAGCCACTGCTAAAGAACTAGGTATTGATCCTTACGATACCAATCAAAGTATTCAAGGTGGTGTGAAGTACATGGGTCAACTACTGAATAGGTATCAAGGAGACCCTACAAAGGCTCTAGCAGCTTACAACTGGGGAATGGGTAATCTAGATAGACAAGGACTTGAAAAAGCCCCTGCAGAGACGCAAAACTACCTAAAGAACATCTTAGGAGCATAAAAAGAAAGGGACTCGAAAGTCCCTTTTTTGTTACTCGAAGTCTACATCATCTTCATGTGGTTTGCTAAAGATTATCCTAAGTACTCCTAGGTCGATAGCAAAGTGAGCTTCATCATCCCAATCTGGGACATACTCAAATCCAACACTAAAACCACAAATCCAGTGAAATATTACTATCATATTGAACATCCTCCGGCTGTGCAAGACAGCATTTGTGCTCCTTCGACATTATCGTCGTACTCCTTAAAGTTCTCCCAATCTACTGTAGTCGGTACTAATGACTTCAGTTTATTGTAAGTCTCTTCATCACATTCCTCGTAAGGTGCTTGCTTGTAAGTACCTCCATCCATCGGCAAGAACGATACACCAGTCACTTCATCAAAGTGCTTGAATGTCCATGCTCCAACATCCATCCACTCATTCTCAAGGACTGAGATAGTTACTGAAGGCTTATGCTCACAGTAGTGACGTTGGAAGATCAACCATAACTTCAAGTGTTGAATAGCTGACAAGTCTTCACGCAACAAACCACCTTCAGCTACTTCTACAGGAAAACTAAATACTGTAGTTGACTCAGGCTTCATTACACAAGGCTCTGCAACAAAACCAGCTTGAATCATGAACTGTGTTAGTGGATCTTTATTGTCAGCTCGGACACGACGTATATAATGTTTACTATGCTGAGGATGAATACCAGAGGCAGTAGAGCATAGCTGACTGACGGTACCTTCGGGTTTAACAGCCGTGACAGCAACACTCTGATTAATTCCAATAGCGTTAGCAAACTCAGCATTAGTAGAGATAGCAATATCACGTAATGACTCCAATCTAGCAGGTAATGACTCATCGTCAGGGTTATTCAACAGCGTATTATCACAGATACCAGTCATTGATACACCTAAGAGTGCTTCTTCTTCAGTGTTCTTCTGCCAGATCTTACGCAAGTAAGGGAAGTCTGTTAACGACGCTTGAAAAGTACCAAGAATGGTCGCAAGACGAATCTTATTAGCGATGCTGTCAAAAGTATCGTCAGAGCGAATGATACAAGAAGACAGATTACAGAATTGATAAGGACGGAGTATGATTTCGCTACACGGATTGGTCCCAAAATCATAAGTCGAATCTCGTCGTCCATTTTTAGCAGCTTGCACCTGAGAAGCTTGACGATTGAAGATACCACGTTCACCAGAGTGTGATTCATAAATAGAACTCCATTCACGCATAAATTGACCAATTGAAGGTGTCTCTAGGTACGATGCAGAGTTATTAGCTAATGCTCGTTGACCGTGTCCATCCCACCAGTTACCTGCTTTAGCATGAGCCATCTTGTCGTCAGATAGGTCTGACAAGCTAATCATTGCTGACCGTCTGACTCCGCCCACGACAACAACTTCCCCGATTTTGCACAAAATGTCATGGCATTCAAGGGAACTGAGACGGCGACCAACTGCTCCTTTAAATTTGGCAACACAAAACCGATAAAGTTCTTCCAAAGGTCCGGGTCCAGAAGCCCTTCCTCCGAAAGTCTTGAGTCTAGCTCCTGCAGGTCGAACTCGTGATACGTCGAACTTTGGAATTTCGCCAGCGTATAGAAGAGCCAAGAGCTGTCGAAGTGATTTTGCCCATCCTTCTTTAGAATCTGACACAACAATAGAAGTCTTACTATCGTACAACTTAGTTGGGATTTCAGGTAATTTAGAAACATACTTTTGCTCCACAGAGAAACCGACACCAGTGCCACAGAGAAGGATGTACATCGCTTCATCAAAAGCTTTAGGGTCATCTATTGGTAAGTAAGAACAATTGAATGCAGCCACGTTCTGACGCTCTAATGCAGGTCCTGCTGTCATTACTGCTCTCATGCTTGGTACTACAGATAAATCATTTACTGCTTGTTCTAATTCTGCACGTAATTCTTTAGGTAATGTGTAATTCTGTTTTGTTGCTAAATGGTTCTCCATGAAATCAAAGTAACGTGCTACAGTTTCGTTCCAGTGCTCTCTACGTCCCTTGTCATCGAGATACCGACTGTATCGGCTCTTTGCAATGAAAGTGTTGTACGGGGTCATCTTATATGTCATTTATTCTTCTTCCCAGTCTACTTCGTTAATTAATGATTCAAAATTGTCTTCGATTAAGTCAGAAAAAGCCTTAACAAGATCTTCCGTAGTGAGTCCTAATAACTCCACTAACGTGACCTCATCAAGGCTTTTAAGACGCTCTCGAAGTTCTTCAAGCGTCAAGGGGAACATCTAGTCTTGTCCTTTTTCGTAATACTTCTCATGAACTTCATCGTAATGCTCAATTAAGAAGTCTACATAGTGTTTGGCTTTTTTCAAGTCTTCTAAGCCATTCTTATATGGAAATCTTAGTATATATTTTACCACATTTGCTGCCCATGGGTCAAGTCCCCAAGCAAGAAAAATATCCCAAGGCTGTAATGCTGCCTTTTGATAGTGATCTCCACCTACTTGGGATGACTTTACAGACAATTCTTCATCTAAAGACTGAACACTGAGTTGTAACTTCTTGAAATACTCTTCAAGTGTTATTTCTCCTTCAGCTTCAACATATCCGTAAGGACCGGGCATAGCTACTGGATTATGCATAATGTTTTACCTCTACAGATTTCTTAACAGACTTCGTACCCTGACTCCATGATCCGCAGGACTTACACTGATAGCGTTGATACGAACCAGTAGTAGATACTGCTACACCACGCTTGTGAAGGTGCGTTGAACCACAAGTAGGACAACCAGTATGATCCATGTACAAGTTACGATTAGGTGCGTTCTTGATCCAAGGAAGTAAATGATTGTAAAGACTCTCTAACAGAACTACGTCTTGAATGTTGTAGTCTTGCATTCTCTTCCATGCATCTTTGTCGCCGTTCATACACTTAACCCAAAGCTCATGTCCTTCGTGTGCGTGTTTCTTACCTAAGCCCAGACGTTGAGATACATAATCCAGCTTATTGCTAGGAAACCTAAAATTACTACGAACCACACGCAAAAGGTCAATTTGTTTATAAGGCGATGGAGGAAGTAACTTCGTGAGTAAAAATTCTTTGTTAAGAGTAGGAATATCAAACTTAGTTCCATTGTAATGGATAACAGCATCAGCAGAGTCCAGAAGAGCATGAATACCTTTCAACATTGATTTAGGTTTAGATTGGTGTACAGAATCAAAATAGACATCTTCCTCGCCTAGCCACTTAGCTGCGTAGCATAGGACATAGGAAGACTCCATCAACTGATTGATACTGACGTTTTGCTGCCATAATCCCCAGACATGAGCGGTATTAGGACTTGTCTCAATATCGAGCAGTAGAATTTTCAATTGGAATCATCCTCTTCTGAAAAATCTAACTCTTCTTGATTAGAATCAATCTCTTTAGCTAACTGATAAGCAGCAGTAGTGATTGTTCTTGAGCCGATTACAGACCACTCATCGTGAAAGCCGTAGTCACTTAAGAAGACAATCTTTTCTTTTACATCGTAGCCATACTGGGCATTTAAGAAATCAGCAAACTTAATAATCAGTTCTGTCCACTGTGTGTCACCTTCAACGACAAACACATTATTAAGCAAGTTGTTGTCTTCTTCTAATGTAAAGCTTAACTTCATTGGATAATCTAGTTTCATTTTGTTCCCTTTACTAAAAGTAGTACATCGATTTGGTGTTGTAAATCTTTAATCTTTTGAATCAAGTCTAAGAAGTGTTCAGCGTCTACTAGTGCTAAAGGCTTGCTTAGGTTTTGTTTCAATATCACTAACGGCTCTATCAGTCCATGTGTCTTTGCTTGTTCGTAATCCTTGTACACTGCGATTGCTTTTCTGTTCTTGCATTCGATTGTGTACGTAACCAGTTCACGAGCTGCTGTAGACAACTGTACATCTTCACCACCTGCACCCATGCTTGTAGAACGTACATCGTCAATGGTCAGCGTAGGGAATCGTTGGAGTATCTGATCCCTGCACCACTGTTGAAGCTTTCTTCCTTTTGCCTTTGCGGACTGTGGCTTCAAGTTTAACTTCCTTTCGTTTCTTAATCCAAATTTTAGGGATATGCATTCGTGCATTGCTGTAGTCTGCTGAGACTGTAGAAGCGATACAGATTGCATCTTTAGTTTCTGATATTAAGAACCCAATCGTTTTAACAAAGTGAATATCCGGTATTACGTTTTCTTCCCAGCTTCCATCGGAGACTGCGTCAACCCACTCGATGTAGAGGATTTTGGCGGTGTCCATAACTGTCCGTGGCTTCGCTGGAGCCACAGTAGCTGCCCGTTTTCCAGCACTCGGCTTTCGTCGCCCTTGTAGGCTTCGAGGACAGCAAGATACATTTCGTTTTCTGTCTGACATTCTTCAAGTATCCTTTTTGCTTTGACGGGACCAATCCCTTTAATACCAATGATGTTATCAATTCGATCTCCAGTTAGCATTTGAATATAAAAACTATGTAGACCTTCAAACTCTGTTACGTGATACTTTTCTTTTTTGCGGTAGTTGTAATGCCAACCACGAAGTTGATTAAGGTCTTTATCGATGTGTACCATAATCATTTCATCTTCAGGGATAGCGTAACAAGCTATTGCAACTGCATCGTCAGCTTCTATATCCTTAGTCATCATGAAGCCGTATTTGACTTGTAGGTGCTCTCGTAAGGCTTGATAGTGAGCAGGTTTAGGAGCTACACGAGTTCCTTTGTAAGGAGCAGTCTTTGCTATGTCGTTACGGAAGTTTCCTTTACCCGTCAACCAACCAAAGTAACAGTCTGCTCCTACATCAGAAAGAATCGTATCGACAGCTTCATTCATTCTCCATTTAGCTAACGGCTCGTCAATGTCTTCACTGGAGAAACCGATAGCGTACACTAGAGAATCAGCGTCGATTAAAGCTCGCATTACAGAACGTCGTCTAACTCTGCTACTGCTTCAGGGTTATACGTAACTACTTCGTTCACTGTCAGCTTCTTGATTGATGGAGCCATGCCATGAGCAGGAGTCATCCGATGCTCATAAGAAGTTACTTCAGCAGTAACTTTAGATCCATTACCAAGTGCTTCAATCTCAACTGGCTTACCTTTGGAATCAAAAGGTGTAAACAAGTAGTTGCTTTTGGCAACAATGAATTTACCTTGTGCGTCCTTGTTTTTAATCTTGATGCCTAAGCTTTCCAACTTAGTAGCGTCAGCATCGCTGATATTACCGATAGTGCATTGATACTTGGTGTTGTCTGGATTAAACTTAGTGTTAAAGTTATTCATATCACGAGTCCAAAATAACTCGCCTTTAATTGTCACTTGCTTATTCATATAATATCCTTAATTAGGTTAGTAAATACTGCTTCATCATTATACTACAAGTTTACTTCTACTGCTTGGATTACTGCAAAAGTGTTGTTTTTACGTCATACTCTTCATTCTCAACTGAATCAATTGCCATCTCTAATATACCGGTCAGGTTTCTGTCATCAAGATAAGAGTAGACGTGTAAGTATCCACCAATGTCCCCTAAGATCGCTAGTGGCTGAAATCCTTCAGGGAGTTCATCAATGATACTCATGGTTTAAAACTACTTTCAGATATTGCTATTAAATAAATTTCAACCATATTAATTTCAGTTAAAATATTCTCAAGCATTTTACGAATCTCAGAAGGAGTAGTACCCATCCTAATTTGTTCAATAATGAACTTTCTAAATTGTTCTTGCATTAGTGTGTTTCCTTCCAATTGTTACCAACTTTATATTCACCTGTCAGAGGACAACGCATCTCTAACACCTGTCCTGCTTCTTCTATTGCCTTTACTCCAAACTTTCCTACCTGCTCTGCATAGACTTCTGGTGCTTCTATCTGCCACTCATCATGCACGTTAGCTACGAACTTATAAGGTATCTTAGAGACCTTTAATTTACGATCTAGTAGCACGAGTGCTTGCTTCATAACGATCGCACCAGCCCCTTGCAATAACGTGTTAAGCGACGAGTGCTCGGAACGAACGAGTATTTGCCTTCCGTCAATACCTTGTACCCGTCCTTTTTGAGAGTAGATACGAGCCACTTTCTCTCTAAGTTCTTTAAGTTTCGGTGTGTTTCGTAAAAAATTATCAATGAGTTGTTGTCCTTCTTTCGCAGAGCCTCCAACAATTGACCCGATTTTGGTACTTCCGGCACCATAGAGGAATGCATATATAAACGTCTTAGCTTGGTTCCTCGTTTGCAGCCCAGCAGCGGTTTGGTTCGCTGTGTGTATGTCGCCTGAAACAACTTCATGTGTATATACATTGTCATTCATATAGTGAGCCAGCATACGAAGTTCTAAACCTGAAGCATCGATACCAACTAAACTATTGCCTTTCTCTACTGTCCAAAGTTCTCTGCAGTCCATTCCATAAGGACTACCACTGTTAGGCACCTGTGCCATATTAGGCGACATATGTGTCATACGACCAGTGATAGCACCACAAGTAATGATCCGTCCATGTACTCTACCGTCCGACTTCATAGCGTCTAACCAAGACTCAATCTGAGCTATACGCTTTTGAAGCATCATGTATTCTGCGATGGCTTTCGCTTCGGGGTAGTCGAGCGTTTCGAGGACGGCTTCGTCGACGATGACGCTACCTTTTTCGGTGTGCTTTTTCGGTTTCCAGCCTTTTTCGATAAGTCGTTCAGCAATTTGCTTTCGGCTGCCGGGGTTAAACGGGGTGATGATGTCTTTAAGCGGTTTACCGTTTTTACTGACTCTACCGGACTCGACTCTGTCTGGAAATATGCTTGACATTTCAATTTGAATAGCGTCCAGCTTAGTTTTAAGTAGAGATAATAATTGTAAAGATTTTGCTTCATCAATTTTAAACCCGTGTTCTTCTTGCTTCGTGATGATCGCTTGTACATTGTGCTCAAGGTCTATACTCCTTTGTGAGAAATTTTCTGATTGTAAAGTTAAAACTAGGTGACTATAAAGTTTAGCAGTCACCAACGTATCCTGAATGCAATACTCTTCCATCTCAGGCGATGCTCCATTGTCCCAGTCGCTAAAGTCTCCTTTAGCATATCCAAGACGCTTACCCCATGCTTCGAGACTATGCCCGTCCTCTAGGCTTGGGTTTAGAAGTCGGCTTGCTACGAGCGTATCGTACACTTGGCTCAACTTCATCGTGACGTTCCAGTTCTTCCTCAGTACTGGTGCATCGAAGTTTATTCCGTTGTGCATGATAATCAAATCGCAAACTTCCAAATACTTTTGTAATCCACTTGCTGCTTTCCATACCTTAACCTCATCTGTTTCAATGTCACGAGTAACACACATCCAAATCTTATCGTGTGTACTATTTGTTTCGATGTCGAGGACAATTTTCATAATCTAATTATACCATAAAAATACATGAGCACTGCCACGAACTCGACCATAAATAAAGCATAGTCTTTCTGTCTTAGTCCAGCAATGGTCCACAGTCCACTTCCGATTAAACCAAACCAAAGATTTAAAGGAAAGATGTTTAGACTTGTGAGAGCAATTCCCACAAGGCATAGGACTGTGCCTGTCCACTTCATTTTCTACTGTATCCTCTACGTGTACCATCGTTGCTATAATAGTTCGTAGTGCCTTGATTTGATTCAGTTTTATAGCCAGTACGTTGACCTTTATCGTCATAGATTGCATTGGCTGCGTTCGGGTTTACAGAACTATTGTTGTAGTTGTACGGACTATTTTTGTAGTTGTATTGTGAGTTCTCATAGTTGTACGGACTGTTCTTATAGTTATAAGGACTATTCTCATACGAAGTTTGAGCACCACAAAGTGTAGCTACAAATAATAAACTACTTACCATTACAGTTTTCATCTTGCTCTCCTTGAGTAACATAGTGTGGCTCTCCACCGGTAAAGGTTTTCACTGGTGAGTTAAACTCTTTTAACTTCTGAATTGCTTCTTGAATCAATGCGTTTTCTTTAGCAGTATATGGATTGCCATAGCGTTGATCTAGTGCTTCAATTAAGTCTTCTAATTTCATTTCTGCTCCTTTAAAAGTTGTTCAAGTACTGCTAACTTCTCATCATCAGTCATAACATACCATGTACTGATTTGCTCTTTAGTTCTACCACAATCGTTACATTTCATAATGGTAATGTCGTAAGTACATTTACCGATACAGGGTGATTTTACAACTGATTGATTACGTTCATTCTCTGCAAGTGCTTCATAAACTTCTTGATCGTATTTCATATATTCCTCCAGTACCTATCTTTAGGGTTAGCAAGCATAGACTTTAGTAGCTCATCTATTGAGCTAAACCACTGAGTAACTCTCATTCCTTTTTCAGTAATGATGTCAAAACTCATAGAGGTACTCCGTGTCTCATTCTATTAGGATATTCTTGCTCAAGCCAAAAACAACGTACATCACCACTAGCGTCACGTGCAAGAAAACCTTTCCATATAGTATGCTTAGTCGTGAAATCGTGACAGTCTAAAAACTGAATGTCGTAATAGATCTTCATTCCATAAGCACCGGCAAGTAAAGCCATACACACTATACACACGATTTTAAAGGACATCTTTAATCTCCAACATACGACCAGTATCTCGATTGTATAAAAGACTTGCACAATGTGGTGACGTAAGACCTGCAAAGCGATTCTTAAGTATTGATACCTTAGTGGTATTACGCTCCATAGGATCTTCTGCTTGTGCGTTACGAACCAATCCGATAACGATGTCAGATAGCTGAGCAATGCTGCCAGAACCACGTAGTTGTGACAATGACGTTGCAGCTCCTTCTTCGTGTCCTTTGGACTCTGGACGCTTTAGGTGAGATACTGCAATTAAGCAGATACCAGTCTCCTGCACCAGCATACGAAGCTTAGTCATTAACTCATCAATGCTCTTACGCTCATCACCATTTGACTGAGCACTAACAACCATGCTAATGTGATCAAGAAATACATACTTGCAGTCCGAAGCTTTGGCGAAGTAACGAATGCGATTAATGACATTATCGATGTCAGTGCTACCAAAGTTATCCCAAAAGAATAAACGATCAGTAGCAAGAGTGTTGTCGAATGCATCTTTTAACTCCTCGTGTGATACCTGCGTACTTGGCAGGTGTAATGGTTTATTAGCATATAAGGACATAATGGATTTAGCAGTCTTACTAACTGATTCCTCCATAAACATACATCCTATACGTCCGTCTGTGGTCTTAAGCAAGTGCCAAAGAATTTCTCTAAGGAATTGTGATTTGCCAAGACCTGATCCAGCAGTGACTGTGATGAGTTCAGCAGGTCTAATTCCATAAGTGAGTTCATTGACTCCGTCCCAAGGGTACAAGGCAAGTGACTGCTCGACTGGCTTCGTAACTTCGTCCCATAGTGACGACCCTGCAATAATCCCGTCGGGTGTCCATTGTTCGGCATTCCACCATAAGTTAACATATTCTGCACTCTTACCACCTTTGAGATAGTCGCAAGCATCTTTATACCCTGTTAAGTGTTTAATGATTTTACATTTAGAGCCAAATAACTCAGCCACTTCGTTGACTGCTTTTGTACCAGCTTCATCACTATCAAAGGACAAGTAGATTGTCTCGAAGCTATCAAGCCATTCATACTGTGCCTTACAGTCCTTTAGAGCTGCACTAGCACCGTTTTTAACAGAGACATGGGGATACTTACTACCTGCCATTTGAAACCCTGCTAGAGCGTCTAGTTCTCCTTCGTGGATAGTGACGTTACGTCCTCCCTTAGCAAACTTGTTTTGTCCGAATAAGGTAGTGGCTTTCCAGTCACCTTGAATACTGAAGGACTTATCTGCGACAGTACGCACTTTGAGACCAGCAATGGAGTTGTCAGCATCATAGTAAGGATAATAATGATTCTTAGCATCTTGCTTTACTCCGTAGGCTAACGCAGTATTGTGAGTAATGCCACGATCACTGATAGAACTGCTAGTAAGATTGTCATAATTTGTAAAATTCCGCATTGGTTTAATTGCCTGTTTAGTTACTTCTCCGTCACCGGTGACATAGGTTTGACATACGTGACAGTATTCGTGATTGTCGTCATAGAGTGAATTACCATCACTAGAGCCACATTTAGTGCATGGAATGTGTTTTATAAATTGACTAGTCATATTCGTATTCCTGCGTTCGAGTCTCTTCGAGTCTATCGTAGATATCGACCATGACGACATCAATTCCATATAGGTCTATCGCTTGTTTAATGTCATCTAGGACAAAGTGATACCAAGCATTTTGAGAGGTAAAGCGGTCTTCGTTCATAGTGTGTTCTCCGTTTTTAGTGAAGCCCTACTATACTTATAAGTTAAGACATATATAGTTATAACAATAATAGTTAAACCATATAAGAAAAACATCCTTAGTGTCTTACTTCTGAGTATTATAGTGCAAAAGTTTAGTCTGTTAAAGGATTGTCGTTCCATAATGTGAAATAGTCATCATTTTTCATATCGTGAAATTCCTCCTCTTCGTCTTCGTGTCTTAAATCCGTTCGCTCAATCGATAAGACATCACTAGAAATAGATCCATAGCACTTATTACACATATCTAAGAATTGCCCAGTTTGTACGCTCTTGCGTGTCGCCTCATAGTCGGACAACGCTTTATTGCAACAATAGCATCTCATTTTATAATCCTTTTAAATCGATTTTAAGGGGCTTTTTAGCCGTTTATTTGTTACTGTTGATACCTATCCTTTAGAATTGGTAAAAGGCTCTCTAAAGTCCGTTAAATCGTTTGCATCTTCTTGGTGCATAGAGTTCATTTCTGCCTTAGTAAATACGCATTTATAGACTCTTTTCCATTCCAGTAGAAAATCAGCGTATCTCCTAGCCTCTTCGTAGTCCTCGAATGGAAAACCATTGACATAGTAATTATGTTCATATTTCATAATGTGAAATCCTTATAAGTTAGCAAAATAAGACTCTTCGCCTAAATTACGTGCGATATCTTCCCAGTACTCTTTTACTTGTGCTTTTTGCTCTTCCGTTGCGTCTTCCCAGTTTTCCAGCTCCTCCGGTAATCTTAACTGACTAACGGCTTCAGCAAAATTATCCGCCTCCATAGGGTCTAAATCTCCGCCTTTACGCATTTCAAACTTAACATAGTCCTCTATATAGTCCTCCATATCTTCGTAATCGTCATCCTCCGGCTCATAATATCTATCATGCATTGATGTACCCATGTTATAAAATCTCCTTTAGTGAATTGTACCCCAGTAAGTATAAATTATTTCTAAGCTTATTGATAGCTCTCTTTTCAATTTCGTATACCGCTTGATGACTGATACCCATCATAGTGCCAATTTCATCATAAGTGTATATATCAGTACGTCGACAAGCTTTACAAGTGTAATATGGGTCGCATTTGCAGCTTTTAGGCTTCATTTTAAACCCCGTAAAGTGTTATATCTTCAATGATAACTTCGTCGCTGTCGTCTAAATCGTCGCATGACTGGATAAATCCTAGAGTTTTAATTCTATAAGATTGTGCGTCTTCGTAATTCTCGAATGCCCTTAAGTTTTCCCAGTATATAGAGCCGTCCTCTAGCTCTTCGCTTGATTTCACTAAGTAGATTGTTTTATTAGTCATTTTTAATGCTCCATTGTCCGGTTTTATTGCCGTTAGTGTCATGTATAGATCCTTCCTTAATGCCATGCCCTATACGCTCAATTACATACTGTAGGTTTTCTCCCAGCTCCCAGCCTAAGAGATCTCCATAAGCTTCATTATCTAAGTTGATTTCAATCATAAGCTTCATAATTTATCCTATCTTGATATATTGAAAATGATCCGCAATAAATTGCGTAGATTGTTTAAGACCGCTATAGATTGTATTTAACTCCTCCGCTATATCGTCCCCTTTGATAGATCCGATAGATCCGAAGCCGATATACTTTTTATCCGGTGCGATCCATTTTAGATCGATATAAGACCCTTCAAACTCAATTGATAAGTGAGTCATGCCCATTTGTAAGCATTCCCCTATAGTTCGCATGATATAGGTCTTATTACCCTTCGCAATTCTTACCGGTGTAATGAGTTCGCTCATGTTATGCCCCTTTGATAGCTAGAATTTGATCCTTCGCAATGGCTCTATATCCTTCGCTTTTAAGATCGTATACGGTTATATACTTAGTAGGATCTAACGTACTTAAACCGCCTTTTAGGTGTTTAGTGACCCCTAGTCGACAATTCATTACCCGTATTGTCCCGTCCTTTTTTGTGAATGTTACGGTTACAATTTTCCCGTTAGTGTTTAATAATTTGATAGCTAGATTGTTTTCCATAGTAGATCCTTTTTAAGTGTTATATAAATTTAATGCTTTATTGCGAAGCTTACTACAAATACGTTGATATACGTCCGCCTTGCTTTTATAATAGTGGTAATTTTGATCCCCTTCTCTAAAATTGAGCCATTTATTGGCGGACTCATTAGCTAGAATATTTTCCGCTAAGTTTGATCCGCTATAGTGATCTTTAAACCCGTTTAGATTGTAATGAGCGATAAACCCCGAAGCAAGATAGATATATTTATAACCCGTCCCGTTAAGCTTCTCTATATCGTCGCATGCTCTCACAATGTTATTGACTATTAGTGTTTTCTGTTTTTCTGTTATGGCTTCGATCATGATAGACCCCTTGATTAGTTTACAACGTTAAGATTAAAAACCGGTGCAACGTGATCCACTACAAACCCCGTTTGATCCTTTTTTGCTTTACCCTTAGCGTACAATGCGACAATGATATTACCGGCTTCAATATGACGGATATCTGTATTATCACCTGATACGCAATTCAAACCTAAGAATTTTGCAGGGATAGTTTTTTCTGATCTAAAAACTACAGCAATTCTCATTTTATTTTGCATTGCAATTTTTACGTATTTTTGATAAGGTAAAACACCGCTATAGCTAAAAGTAAGATCATAATTTTTAGGTAGATCTACTCTATTCGCACGTTTTGTATAATCATAAAATTGTATTTCAGGAAAAACACTCATGATATTTTTGTATTCTATCCCGTTAACTGTTAACGGTACGTTTTCCCATACTATATCGCTTGTGCCATTTAAGCGAACTAATGGAATAAACCCTTTTTTTGCAGCACGTGCGATAAGCTTTTTAATATCTAGCACAATGTTATGCATGAATAATTCTCTATGCTCAAAATATAGTTTTGCTTTATTGATACGTGCCAATTGAATGCTGGAATATACACCGCCTAAGCCAGCCGTATTTAAGCAAGCTTCACCGCATTGTGCAATTGCTTCCATTCCACAAGTGTTATAACCGCTTAAGTTTGCCGGTGCCATGTATAAGATCCCGGTGAGATAACCTTCAGATTGACCCTTAACAGTTTTGGCATTAGTGTCGATAGAGATTAATGGAATACGTTTTAATTTGATAGTGTTAAGCATGGTAGATCCTTTATAGGTATACAACGATATAGATAACAGTTACAACGATAGAGTACAACGTGAAGCCGGTTAGAATGAAGCTTTTTACTTGATTAGATAACATTTTATATCCTTTATTGTTTAAGTACGTAACACTATTTTAGGGCATTTCAAGTATAAATCTATAGGTGTTTACCCTTAGTTTTACAAATAAATTACACAATGCAATTGCTTAATGCTTACAGTATTTAACGGTACAATTCAGGGAATGTATACTAGGATAAACCCTTAGTCTATAAAGTATCTCATATTGTGAAATATTGTCGATACCTTGTAAGTACTCTATATTTCCCTATGCTTTATTGTCCTATATAGGTACCTTCAGTGACTCATATGCTTATCCCTTTGGAGCACCTTCAAAGCACCTTGTAAGTGAATACTTACTAACTTAGACTCTGAAGTGAGCACTTACAAACTTAGACGGGGGGCTGGGTGAGCTTCACAGTATTCTTTAACGGAACCCACAGAGATTCCTAAAAAGAAAAAACAAGCAATAGCTCTAAAGTAACGAAAAAGCAAGATAAAGTGCCTCTAACGTAACAAATAAGTTATGTTTAAGAATCAACGACTTAGTAACGACTGTGTCCCTATTAAATGTGCCTAAAAAAGTAGCAGATAAGTGTATGTCGGAGATGCCCACCCGAAGGGCTGTCTAAGATGTCCTAGGTGTGCTCCCCGAAGGGGCTAAGACAACACAAGAGACTGTAAATAAATCTTACAAAGGTATTGACAAAGAGACAAAGAAGTGTTATAATAGTATCTAAGGAGAATCTTGTCAGTTAAAACACTAAGGATGTTTTACTTAGATGAAAAGCACTAAGGGTGTTTTATCTTATTTTGTTATAACTAACTAAGTTAAACAACTTAAGTAAAACAACTAATAAAGAAATACTCCTATAAGTTAACTTTAAAGTATAGTAGGGCTGTCTAAAAAAGACAATAACCTGAGAGAACAAACAATTGAATGATGTTGTCGTAAAACCTAAAGCAAAGATGGGTCGTCCTCGTAAAGAGGATTTGAAGAAAGCTAAACTACCAATGGGTCGTCCTAAAAACGATACCGGTCGCTTAGCTGAATTTAAACAAAGACTCTTAGGAACATCAGGTAGTGCTGTCATCGAAAAGATTATCCAGATAGGTCAGAACGATGACCATCCCGGACAGATGGCTGCATTGAAGATGGCAATGGATAGAATCCTACCGTTGTCAATGTTTGAGAAAGATGCTAAAGGTCAACGCAATGCCATTCAGATTAACATCACTGGTATTGGTGAAGCTAAGATTGAGACTGCTTCTGACTATGTTGATGAAGTAGTGGATGAAGATGAAGCTTGACTTTGAACTACTGCCTTGGCAGCAAGAGGTCTACAAAGACCCTACAAGATTTAAGGTAATTGTTGCTGGTCGTCGCTGTGGTAAGTCAAGATTGTCTGCCATTAGTTTGATTGTCGAAGGACTAAAGTGTCCTAAAGGCTCAGCAGTAATGTATGTAGCTCCTACACAAGGGCAAGCAAGACAGATTATTTGGGATGTCCTCATGGACTTAGGAAGAGATGTAATTCAGTCTTCCCACGTGAACAACATGGACATCACCTTAGTAAATGGTGCAAAGATTTACGTCAGAGGTTCTGACCGTCCAGATACCCTTCGTGGTGTCAGTTTGACATATTTAGTCTTGGACGAGGTAGCTGACATTAAGAGTGAAACTTGGGAGAAGGTCTTACGTGCTTCTCTTTCTGATAAAAAAGGTTCTGCCCTGTTTATCGGTACTCCTAAAGGACGTAACTGGTTTTACGATATGTACAATATCGGTCTTGAAGAAGAAGACAAAGATTGGAAGTCTTGGCATTTCACCACCAAGGATAATCCTTTGATTGATCCTGATGAGATTGAAGGTGCAAGAAAGAGTTTAAGTTCTTTTGCATTCAAACAAGAATACGAGGCATCCTTTGATAATGCAGGTACTGACGTATTTAAGGAAGCTTGGCTCAAATACGGAGAAGAGCCGTCATATGGGTCTTACTACATTGCAATCGATTTGGCTGGATTTGAGAACATCAATAATTCGGCAGAGCGTAAGAAACGTCTTGATAAAACCGCTATTGCTGTGGTTAAGGTTGATGAAGAAGGTGAATGGTTTGTTCACAAGATTGAAACTGGTCGTTGGGATATTCAAGACACCGCCAGACGCATCCTAAAGAACATAGCTGAGTTTAAACCTTTGGCTGTAGGGATAGAGCGAGGAAGTCTTAAGAACGCTGTGTTGCCCTATTTAAGCGATTTGATGAGGTCTAATAATGTGTACTGTCATATTCAAGACTTGACACACGGTAATAAGAAAAAGACTGAACGTGTTATCTGGGCTTTACAAGGACGATTCGAGCATGGTAAGGTTGTCCTAAACGAAGATGAGGACTGGGCTGATTTTAAAGATGAGTTCTTGATGTTCCCTACACCACAAGTGCATGATGACTTGATTGATGCTTTAAGCTACATTGACCAACTAGCGGTTACATCTTATTTTGCAGATGATGACTCCGATGAATACGAACCTTTGGATATGATAAGTGGATACTAATAGTTTTGATTTAACAAAGTTTGAAGGTTTAAATTCAAATAATAAAAATTTATCTGTATCTTCTCTTCCTTTAAATTTTGATGCTCTTCAAAAAGTAGGAGCATTTAGAGTTACTCACCAAGGTTTAGAAGGCGATAAATATAATCCTGATCCAACTGCTGGTTTTTCCCTAGTCTCTAAATATAATGATTTAATAGGCGGAGATAAAGGAACAGTTAATTGGAAAGATAATCCACAGGCATATGATGTAGTTAGAAATATGTTTATGCAGACTCCAGAAAATATTGGAGCACACAAGTATATGCAAATTGTTGAGTCTGCTAGACAACTAGGTTTGAAAGACTCAGATATTTTTCTAACACCTCAAGCACCGACAGCATCTTTGCAATATCAAGATCCTTTTAAAAGCACAATAGATCAAGGACTATATGGACAATAGATTACTAGATGGGTGTCCTTTACCCCTACAAAGCAATAAACTTAATATTAAAAACCATCTTAAAGCAATTGAAGAAGCTGCTTTAGGACCTGCGAATCCGCTAGAGAGAAACGATGAATTTTGGAACAAGAAAGCGACTATCTGGGGTATCTCGGAAGGTGATGCTCGTGGTCGTCTGTGTAACAATTGCGAGTACTATTTTGATAATGAGCAAATCAGAGATTGTGTCGCAAACGGTCCTGCAAACGATCTCAAAGCTTCAGCACTACCGTTAACACCTGCTTGGGCTGACATTGAAGCACACCCAGTAGGTTACTGCACTATGTGGGACATTACTTGTTCTCCTATCCGCACCTGCGATGAACAAGAGATATTTGAACGTCCTCTTGTCGAGGAAGATACAACTTCGGAAACTAATCCTATCTTAGCATACACAGACCCCTTCAAATCAACATTGGAAGACTAATACATGAGTGATCCGTTAATCGACGAAAATATCGATAAGAGTGAATTTGTAGACGAAACAGATGCTGACAAAGAGTTAGTTGGTTTTGTTCTTGACCACTGTAATGAGTGGAGAGACCATCGTGATGTTAACTTCGTCATCTACTGGCAAGAGTATGAGCGTCTGTTCCGTGGTATCTGGGATCCAGCAGACAAGACTCGTGACTCTGAGCGTTCACAGTTGGTTACTCCAGCTATGGCTCAAGCAGTTGAGTCTAAACAAGCTGAGATTTCTGAAGCTATCTTTGGTCGTGGTGAGTGGTTTGACATTGAAGATGATATCAACGATACTGATAAATCAGACATCCAGTTAGTACGTCGTCAGATGCACGAAGATTTCCGTCGTAGCCGAATTAAGAAATCTATTGATAATATTATTCTCCTTGGTGAGATGTATGGTACAGGTATTGGTGAGATTGTTATTGAAGAACAAACCATCCTAGCACCTGCTACTCAGCCTATCCCCGGAGCTAATATTGCTGCTATTGGGACAATGGAGAAGACGCAGTTCATGGTTGGCTTGAATGCTATCAACCCACGCAACTTCCTCATTGATCCTAATGCCGAGACTGTAGATGAGTCTTTAGGTGTTGCTATTGAAGAATATATGTCTTACTACACAATCGTACAAGGTATCGAAAAAGGTATCTATCGTAAGGTTGATGTAGTTCCTAGCTATCGTTCGACTAAGCTAGAAGCTGTACAAGAACAGGTTATCTCTCGTTCAGATAAAGTTCCTGTAATTCGCTACTATGGTTTGATTCCACGCTCAATGCTAAATGGCTTGGAAAAAACAGAAAATCCAGCAATGGAACTCTTCCCAGAAGATAGTGCTGGTGATGAGTATTCTGACATGGTTGAGGCTGTAGTTGTTATTGCTGACAACCAGTATCTACTTAAAGCAGAAGAGTCTCCTTACATGATGAAGGATCGTCCTGTGGTTGCTTATCAGGCTGATTCAATGCCGGGTCGCTTCTGGGGTCGTGGTACGATTGAGAAGGGCTACAATATGCAAAAAGCCCTTGATGCACAGATTCGTAGCCACTTAGACAGCCTTGCACTGACGACTGCTCCAATGATGGCTATGGACGCTACCCGTCTGCCACGTGGTGCTAAGTATGAAGTACGTCCGGGTAAGAACTTCTTGGTTAATGGCAATCCTGCTGAAATCATGATGCCATTCAAGTTTGGTTCTACTGATAATGGTAATATGCAGACTGCTACAGCCTTCCAGCAGATGCTTTTAGCTGCTACAGGTACTCTAGATAGCTCTTCTATGCCTAACTCAGTAGCTGGTGGCGAAGCTTCTGGTGCTGGTTTATCGATGGCTCTGTCTGGTTTGATGAAGAAGAACAAGCGTGCCTTGATTAACTTCCAAGAAGACTTCCTGATTCCATTCATTGAACGTGCTGCATGGAGATTTATGCAGTTCGACCCTGAGCGTTATCCAGTTAAAGACTTCAAATTCATGCCTGTTTCGACCATGGGAATGGTTGCTAGAGAGTACGAACAGCAGCAAATGGTTGGTTTAATGCAGACTCTTGGACCTAATAGCCCAATTACCCCTGTATTGCTCCAAGGTATTGTACAAGCTAGTTCACTTTCTAACCGTGAAGACATTATTTCACAGTTACAGAAGATGTCACAGCCTGATCCACAAGCTCAACAACGTGCAATGCAAGAAGATCAGCTTAAAAATGGTCTAGTTGAGGCTCAAATCAACTACTACAACTCACAAGCTGGTAAGAGTATGGCTGATGCTCAGAAAATTCAGGTTGAAACTCAGATTTTACCTCAAGAAGCTGAAGCTAAGATGATTGGTAACATCTCACGTGGTTCTAAAGACCCTTCTGACTTTGATAAGCGAGTTAAGGTAGCAGAATTGGCACTTAAGGAGCAAGATATTAAGTCCAATGAGCGTATTAGTGTTATGCAAATGCAACGGACTAAGTTAGTATAACAAAATAAGTTGCAAAGTACTTGACAATTGGTTGAAATTGTGTTAAAATAGTGGTATTGCAGAAACTATAAACACATTTCTCCACTTGTTAAGGAAAAAGAAATGAAAAAAGAATTACAGGACTATTACGAGAATAGATTCTCCATGATGGCTACACAAGGCTGGCGAGACCTCCTTGAAGACCTAGAAATCATGATTGAAGCAACAAATACACTAGCTGGTGTAGACACAGAGCAGCAACTGCATTTTAAAAAAGGTGAAATGTCAATCCTTAACTGGATCAAGAACCTTCGAGATGCTTCTGCCGAAGTCTACGACCAATTACAGCAAGAAGAGAAAGAATTAGAGTATGCCTAGACGTCTGTATGAGTTTAAGTGTGCCAAAGATCATATCACTGAGCAGCTCGTCGATGAGACGATAAAGGTTTCTCAGTGCCGTGAGTGTGACGAGACAGCAACTCGTATCATCTCCCCTACTGGGATCTATCTAGAACCCTTTAGTGGCAACCACGTCGGTGCTTATGACCGATGGACTAGGGTTAGAGCTGAGAAGCTCAAACAGGAGAAAAGACAAAATGCCGAACATGGTTCATAAGTGGTGATCGTTACCGCCGAACTATTTTAAAAACATCCTACAATCTTTACGACAGGAAACATGATGGCTGAATTAATTGAAGTGCAAGATGACCAAGGCAGTATTGCAAGCTTAGACCAATCTATCGCCGGTACAACTACAGATAACCCTGTAACAACTGAACCCGTAGAACAAACAACTGAAACTGTAATTCCTGATAAGTATAAAGGTAAATCCTTTGACGAAATCATGAAGATGCACCAAGAAGCTGAAAAGCTCATTGGACGACAGGCTCAGGAAGTTGGTGAAGTTCGCAAACTAGCTGATGAGTTAATCAAGCAACAACTCAATACCAATAAGCAAGACACGCAGCCACGTGTAGAAGATAACGAGATAGATTACTTTGCTGATCCCGATAGGGCGGTAAATCATGCAGTAGAGAACAATCCGGTTGTTAAACAACTAAGACAGCAATCGGAACTAGCAGCGAAACAGCAAGTCGTAGCGACCCTACAACAGCAGTATCCTGACTATTTAAACATTGTTCAAACTGAAGATTTTGCCAACTGGGTTAAGTCCTCGAAAGTACGGACTAATTTGTTGATTGACGCTGAGAATTATAATTTAGACGCTGCTCAAGAATTGTTGGAAACATATACAGCAATCAAGGGTATCAAAGCACAAAATGCTCAAAAAGCTGATGCTGCTTTAGTCGAAGATGCTAAGACTACACGTTCACAAACACTTAGATCTGCTGCTGTTCAGAAGGGCGGTACTGGGGAAGTAGGCAAACCTATTTATAAACGTGTCGATTTAATTCGTTTAAGAATGACAGATCCTAACAGGTATAACGATATGCAAGACGAAATTCATGCTGCGTATGCCGAAGGACGAGTCCGTTAATTTAATTTTAGGAGATTTTTAAAATGGCTTTAGGTACAGATCATCAAACAAAAACAACTGCAGATAAGTTTATCCCCGAGATTTGGTCCGACGAAGTAGTTGCGACCTACAAAAAGAACTTAGTCCTTGCAAACCTCATCAAAAAATTGTCTTTCAAAGGCAAAAAAGGTGACACACTCCATATCCCTAAACCGGGTCGTGGTTCCGCTAACGCAAAAGCTGCTGCTACTCAAGTAACACTGAATACAGATACAGCAACTGAAATCAACGTATTGATTGACAAGCATTTTGAGTATTCAATCTTGATCGAAGACATTGTTGACGTACAAGCTTTGGCTTCTATGCGTCAATTCTACACTGATGATGCTGGTTACGCTTTGGCTCGTCAAGTAGATACTTCATTGATCCAATTAGGTCGTGGTGTTAATGGCGGTGCAGGTACTGCTGCTTATGACACAGCTTATTTAGGTTCAAATGGTACAACTGCTTATGTTGCAGCTTCTAACAACGAAGCAGCTATCACTGATGCAGCTATCCGTCGTTCAATCCAGCGTTTGGATGACAACGATGTACCAATGGATGGTCGCTTCTTGATCGTTCCGCCTTCAAGCCGTAACACATTAATGGGTATTGCTCGTTTCACTGAGCAAGCATTCGTTGGTGAAATTGGTGGTGGTAACACAATCCGTAATGGTGAAGTTGGTAACGTATATGGTGTTCCAGTATTCGTTTCAACAAACGCTGATACAACATCCGGTTCAGGTGCTGCTCGTATTGCATTGCTAGGTCATCGTGACTTTGCAGTTTTAGCTGAGCAAATGGCTGTTCGTTCACAAACTCAATACAAACAAGAGTACCTCGGTAACTTGTTCACTGCAGATACAATCTATGGTGTTAAAGAGTTGCGTGACGGATCTGCTGTTGCACTAGCTGTTCCAGCCTAATACCTAGAAACTAGGTTCTGCCCTGCTCAAGAGAGTGGGGCAGTTTACTTTAGTGCTTTGCCAAGAGCCTTAAAATAAACTGTGGAGATATAACATGGCAATTTTTAAATGTACGGAAACCAATAATACAGTAGAGTTTGATTTAGAGCACGATATTCGTACTATGCGTCAACACCCCGGCTACGTAGAGGTCCTCGAAGAGGTTAAACCTGTTGTAGAAATCAAAGAAAAGAAAACAGTAGCTAAATCTAAGGCTGAATAATGAGCATCTATCGTGGTGCAGGTGGAGCAGGTGATGCTGTTGCAGATTCATCCAGTGAAGCCCTATTAGTCCGTCAATTAGCTGTCCAAACACAAGCTAGTGCTGATGCTGCTGCTGCTTCGGCAAGCGGTGCTTCAGGCTCAGCTACATCTGCTAATACGTCCGCTACTAACGCAGCTACTTCTGCAACTAACGCTAGTAACTCTGCTTCTACAGCAACTACTCAGGCTACTAACGCATCTAATAGTGCGTCTACAGCTACAACTAAAGCTTCTGAAGCATCTACTTCAGCTACTAATGCTGCTAGTTCAGCATCCTCAGCAAGTACTTCAGCTACAACAGCAACTACACAGGCTACTAATGCTTCCACTTCCGCATCTGGAGCAAGCACTTCAGCAACTAACGCATCCAACTCAGCCACTACAGCAAGCACTCAAGCAACAAACGCTGCAAGCAGTGCATCGGCTGCTTCCACTTCTGCAACCAATGCAGCAAGCTCAGCTACATCCGCATCAGGAAGTGCTTCTGGAGCAGCTACTTCAGCCACTAGTGCCAGCACTTCTGCAACTAATGCAGCAGCCAGCTCTACAAGTGCAGCAGGATCAGCAACAACAGCAACTACTCAAGCAGGTATAGCAACTACACAGGCTTCTAATGCCTCTACGAGTGCCACCACAGCGTCTACGCAAGCTAGTAATGCTAGTACCTCAGCCACTAACGCTGCAGCCTCTGCGACCTCTGCAAGTGGCTCTGCGTCGACTGCTACTACACAAGCATCTAATGCCAGTACTTCAGCGTCTAATGCTGCTACTTCGGCAACTAACGCTGCCAACTCAGCAACAACTGCAGCATCATATACACCAAGTCAAACAGGTAACTCTGGTAAGTTCTTAACTACCAATGGTACTGCTACATCTTGGGGTACTGCGGTTACTTCTGTCACGGGTACTGCACCAGTAGTATCTTCAGGCGGTACAACTCCAGCAATATCAATGCCAGCAGCTACTACATCTGTTAGTGGCTATTTGACATCTACTGATTGGACTACCTTTAATGGTAAACAAGCAGCAGGTTCTTATGTAACTGTCGATGGAGCATTGGGTACTCCTTCTTCAGGTACGCTTACAAACGCTACTGGTTTACCTGTTGGCGGTATCACTGCTACTGGTACTCCATCGTCTACTACTTATCTACGTGGTGATGGTAGTTGGGCATCTGTATCAGCAACTTCGGCTAATAGCTTATCTGGTGGTGCATTAGGTTCTGTTCCTTATCAACTTTTATCAGGTACAACAACATTCTTAGCTGGTAATACAACAACTACTCCTCAGTTTATAACCTCTACTGGTGTTGCTGGTTTAGCTACT
>Ga0209189_1000434_pt1 | contig 35003 bp, 37 predicted proteins | sample C_130820_EF_Meta_FD_187308 | JGI IMG/M metagenome (GOLD analysis project Ga0209189, IMG submission 187308) | Freshwater microbial communities from Lake Croche, Canada to study carbon cycling - C_130820_EF_MetaG (SPAdes) (version 3) | ecosystem: Environmental > Aquatic > Freshwater > Lake... | reverse complement strand
TATTTACCTTTTCTTCGTTTCTTTCGAATACGATGTTATTTGCTTCTTCTAGTATATTCATAAGGTAAATATAAAAAATAAGGGGCTAATAGAAAAACTAATCTTTGTAGTACTGCTTAAAATCTTTGAAGTCTCCCCATTCGCGACTTGAATCTATGTCACTCGCTTTTAATGCAGCTTTGGGCATATTGCCTGCTACGTTCCAAAACCAATCTCCCTGCTGCCCATGAGTCTTTAGGAGTTCCCAACCTTTGGCATCGTATGTTTGTATAGAATCAAAAGGAGTCTGTATCCTTGAAGGCTTTAAGAACGCTCTGTCGTGGGTGTAGAATTTAGCTCTACCAAGTTCTCCGTCTTGTACGTTTCTTGCAACAGCAACAGCATTAAATTTAGTTTTTGGTAAGGCGATCTGTAAACTGCGAGATAAAACTCCAGTAGAGAATACCGACCACATAGTTTCTATATCGGTGTCTTTAAAGTTATCGTAAAATATTCTAACTCCGCCTGCTACTACAGATTCGTGCTTTAAACCGAAAGGCAGATACTTTGCTCCCACTCTGTCTGCGAATTGTTTTGCCCATATATTTGCTGTTGGCATCGCTGGAATCTTTACGAATAATGGAATTCCACCATTTTCTATTGCAGCTAATTGGTGATCGGACGCCTCTTTGGAAGCTGGCATAACTAGATATAATTTCTTATTGTACCGCTTTGCTAAATGACAAAGAGAATACGGCGCATAACCTTTTCTCGGTGCAACATAAACCATAGCGTCTTCTTTTACTTGAGATATGAAGAAGTCAGCCATTTTCGCTTTAGTACCGAATTGGAATTCACCATCGTCGACTACATTGAATCCATCGTACTGTTTTACTTTAAATGTAAAATCGTGTTTGTAATCTTTAGTCATATCAAGGTAGTACTCTAAGTTCCTACCATTTGACATGTCTAAATTAGATTCGTCTGTTGCTTTATTTAGAAACATTTAGTATTTCGTTTAAGTATGGATAATGTTTTGGTCTTAAATGCACAGATTGTTTCATTTCAAGAATATCGAGCATCTTAGTTCCGTCTTCGTCGATCCATTCTTTTGGCCACTGAATTACTTCTAATCCTGAATTGTTAATGATTTCGTTAGCGATTTCTCTTACTTGCATTCTCTCTGCTCTTGTACCAAAGAATGGTTGCTTCTTGTATAAACCGGTTCCAGGAATTTTTCTTGATTCGTGTTCTACTGGCAATAGTTCAACTAAGGTTGCTTTCTTTAATTGTTTTGCGAATTCTACGTATCTGTTGAATAGATCTGCGGTAGCTTGTTGTGGATTCTCTTGTCTCATTAAGTGAAAACGTAAATCGATAGTGCCAAAGTATAAAGTAACTTCGTCAAATTTATTATTAATCGCTTCTACCGTTTCTCTTTTTAAAAATCCGTGTAAAGTTCTACCAGCAGTAAAATCCAAAGAGTGTCCAGGTTTCCACACCGATAAAGCATGAGAATCTCCAATAACGCCTTTTCTATTGTGTAAACCGTGAGATAAAAAAGTATTGTACCAAGCTATCATGCTAGTGTCAGGAAATTGTCCTTCTACTTTTAGCCTTTGATTGAACTTATTGAAATCAAATTGACTATTAGAGAATCTTATTTCTCCTTCGAACTCTGAAATAGCTTTCATCTTTTCCGTGTGAATATTTTGAGGTCCACCAGGAACATTAAAAGAGCCTTCAACGAAATTAACTCCTTCGCAAATGTATAAGAGATCGTAAGAACCCCAATCGCTAGGACTGGGATTTACGTCTACAATATCATTTGGATGGTTGTCTTTCAACATTTTTGATTGTATAAGTCCATATCCCCCTCCTTGCGAATTGAGTGTTGAACCTACATTTCCCATAATTGATACCAATCCAATTTTCATAACTATATTTTTTAATTAATTAAATATAACAATTTTTTGACTTCTTATAAAATCTATCTTTTAAGTTACATAAAAAAGCCCTCAATTAAGAAGGCTGATTATTTGATGTTTTAGGAAGAGTGATTTTTATTTTACGTCCTGTTATTGTTATTTTAGATCCAGGAGGCATATTTTTTTTTATATATTCAGAGTATAAATGAAGTCTTCTATTATCTTTGGCTTTCGATTCTCCAGTTGGAGATATATCTATATATTTTATAGACCTGTTTTCTTTTGCGTCTATGTCAATTTCTTTTTTTATTATATCTGTCATAGTTGCCATGATTCTAAAAATATTACCTGTTTTTGTATCTTTACTTGATACATTAAAATTTGGATTATTTGCTGTTCCTATACCAAAATCCGCGGTATATCTCCAAGATTTATTGTCTTCGTTTTTAGATTTATCTATAAAAGCTACGTATTTAACGTTATTTTCAGTTACCCAATTAAATACACTTTTAAAGCTATCTACTAGGTGTCTACTTTTTGTAGTTTTTCTAGTATACGTATAAGGCGTTAATAACGTATCTCCTATTTCTTTTAGTAAATATGCTAATTTTATCATTAGATTTTAAAATAAATATCGTAAAGAAGCCCTCCGAAGAGGGCTCTTTATTTTATTACATCATTCCGCCCATTCCCATCATTGGGTCTTGAGTTTTTTCTTCTTTTTCTTTCTTTTCGAATACAACTGATTCGGTAGTTAGAATGGTTCCTGCTACTGAAGCCGCGTTTCTAAGAGCGGTGATAACCACTTTGGCTGGATCGATAATGCCGGCTTCTAACGCGTTTACTATCTTGTGATTTTTGGCATCGTATACTTCGCCTTCTTTTGGAATCTTATTGTACCAGTCTTGAACTCCTGCATTTTCTAAGATCTTCTTGAATGGAGCTTGAATCGCTTTCTGAACAATTCCATAAGCAATTGCATCGTGGATAGAATCTTGTGCATGATGTTGAATGGACGCTTCGAATAAAGCCGAACCTCCGCCTGCTACGATACCGTCAGATAACGCTGCCTTAGTTGCGTATAAAGCGTCTTCTACTCTGTCTTTCTTTTCTTTAATTTCAATATCAGAATTACCGCCTACGTTGATGATTGCAACACCTCCAACCAATTTACCTAATCTCTCTTGTAATTTCTCTTTCTCGTAGAACGATGTTGATTTTTCAATTTGCTCTTTAATTTCTTCTGCTCTTGCTTCGATTACAGTTTCATTGCCTTTACCGTCGATGATAGTAGTTTCGTCTTTGGATACTGTAACTAATCTAGCTCTACCTAAGAATTCGTTGATTTGAGCTCCAGTTAATTTTTCCAATTTGTGACCTTTGTCTTTAGAAGCTACTGAACCGCCTGTTAAGATTGCGATGTCTTCTAAGATCAACGTTTTTCTTTCTGCAAAGTCTGGTGCTTTAACTGCACAAACTTGAACGATGCCTCTCATCTTATTAACGATCAAAGTAGCTAATGCTTCTTCTCCGATATCTTCTGCGATAATTAACAATGGTTTGTTCTCTGAATTTGCTTTTGTTAAAACTTGTAAAAGCTCTTGCGCTGAGGAGATTCTACCGTCGTACAAGAAAATGTAAGGATCTTCTAATACTGACTGCATCGTTGTGTTATTAGTAACGAAATAAGGAGATTTGTAACCTCTGTCGAATTGCATACCTTCAACGATTTCTAAACTGGTTTCTCCACTTTTTGATTCTTCGATTGTAACTACACCTTCGCGACCTACTTTTTCAATCGCAGTAGCAATCAAATTACCAACTTCTACATCGTTATTACCTGAAATAGTCGCAACTTGCTTTACTTGTTCTTCTGAATCGATATCAATAGCAATTTTCTTAATGTATTCGATAACTTGCTTGACTGTTTTATCGATTGAGTTTTTAATCTCTACTGCGTTAGAACCTTGACGAATTTCTTTTAAACCTTCTCTAACCATTTCTGTTGCCAATAAAGTAGAAGTAGTCGTACCGTCTCCAGCTTCAACTGCGGATTTAATACTAACTTGCTTTACTAACTGTGCGCCTAAGTCTTCAACATCGTCTTCCAATTTATGAAAAGCTTTAGCTACTGTTACGCCGTCTTTGGTTACTTTAACTTCGCCATTTTGCTCTCTGATTAAAACTGTTCTACCGCCTGGTCCTAATGTAGACGAGACAGCTAGATTTAATTTCTCAATTCCGGAAAGTAACTTCTCTTTAAGTTCTGTTCCATTTATATTTTTTGTTGTACTCATAATTAGTCTTTTAATACAGCTAAGATTTCTGTGTCTTTTGCGATGAAATAATCTTCACCTTCGATGGTGATTTTCATAGATCCCATTTTAGGAATCAAAACCTTTTGTCCCTCTTTTACAGCTGATTTAACAAATGTGTCTGTGTGCCAATTGTAAGTTTCGCTAGTCGCTACTACTTCACCCATTTCAGGACGTTCTTTGCCTAAATCTGGAATTACGATGTTTCCGTAAGTTTGTTCTTGTTCTTCAATCGGTCTTAATATTAAGAAACCGTTGAGTGGTTTTAGTTTGCTCATTTTTTTAATTTATTATTTCTAATTCTTCAATTTTAATACAAAAATATAACATTCCATCTTTTTTAAATGCAGTGTCAGCTCTTAACCGATTTTTGATAGCATTGACCTCTGTTTCAGGATTATCTATCCTGTCCTCTGGTATTTGCTTTACCACTTGATATAGGTCGTCGTTGACTTTGATGTAATTTTTGCAGATGCTAAACATAACTAAGGGCGGTAGGCCTTTTTATTTTAAGATTTTACTTGAAGCAAATTCTTAGGTTTGATTTGAATTTTCTTTGGCATGCTTTCTTGAGATATCGGAATTTCAATTTTTAAAAGTCCTTTGTCGATAGTAGCTTCCAAAGAAGTTAGATCGAACTTGGAAGCAATTTTCCAAGCCAAATCGAAAGATCTTCTTGCGATTCCTTTGTGAATGAAATTTGTTATTGGTTCTTCCTCTTTTGATTTTGCATACTTGATGCGAAGAACATCGCCTTGCACTTCGATATCAATGTCTTCGTAGTCCAAACCTACTGCTGCAAGTTCGAATACTATACTGTCTTGTTTTTCGTAAATGTCTAGTGGATAAGAGATTTTCTCTGCGATTGTAGAGAAATTAGAATTTTGGTCGAATAGATTCTTCCATAGAAGATCAAAGGGATCGACGCCCCAATGTGCTAATTGTGTCATTTTACACCTCCTGTGTGTTTTAGGTTAATTATTAAATTTAACGGTCATAACTAAAGGCCTACCGGTCCTTATTTTCTATAAATATATATAACTTTTTAAAAATAAAAAAATTTTAGTTTTTAGTGACCATCTCGTAAATTATGTGCTATCGATGGCGGTGCCTTTAACGCAATACTTAATTTAGTGGTGTTTTCCATTTTATCTTGTACAATCTTAGCTGCTACTTCTGCATCAGCTTCAGGTACTTCACATACTATCTGATCGTGAATTTGGGCGCACACCCAGCCGTTTATTCCTCTCTTCTTAAATTCTCTATTGATTTCCATCGCAGCTCTGTTTACGATAGACGCAGACAGTCCCTGTATTTGTACATTTTTTGCGTTATTTAAACCGTTTACGAAGTCTCTGCTTAAGCTCTTTACTTGATCTTTACCGAATTCGTATTCTAATTTTCTTTTAAAGTTCCAGTCCAATATACCATCACCAATAGTTTCGTATATGGCCTTCACCTTTGGCAAGTGTCTTACTCGACCAACTTTTGTTTTAACGTATCCCAAAGTTTTAGCTTCCATTTCTGATCGCTTCATCCACTTATTTAGTTCTGGAAATCCGCTTAAGTAACCTTTAACCAATTTATCCGCTTCTTTGGTAGATACGTTGATATTTTTACCTAAAGCGTAAGCGCCCATACCGTAAGGAATACCTAATGCATATGCTTTTGCAGTGTTTCTTTTCTTTGGCGCGTGCTTTCTTAAAAAATTATCGGCTTTCTTATCTCCTGAATATTGATTAAGGCCTTCTGTTTTGATAGCAATTGTGGAATAAAAATCCCAATTGTTTCTAAAAATGTCCTTAAGGCCTTCGTCACCACTCACATCAGCGAATACGTGAGGTTCCAAAGATTCATAATCGCAATCAACAAATATGTTGCCTTCTTTTGGAACAAAGAATGCTCGTACTAAATTTGTGTATTCTATAATTACTGGATCGTCATCACCTTCTTCTTTAGGTCTTGGTAACTGTTGAGCATCCGATCCATAACGACCTGATACTGTACCGTGTTGTTTGTAATAAAAATAATAAATTCCATTTTCGCTAGCGTTTAAGAATCTATCTATGTAAGTTGATTTGATCTTGAGTAACTTATTGTATATTCTTAAATTCTTTGCCCATTCTTGTGTTTCTGAAATAACTTGCAACATGTCTTCGTCGAACTGAGCCTTTCCTTTTTTAGTTTCAGATAGCGGTTTGAATCCAAGAACGCTAAAAGCAATTTCACCCAATTGATCTTTGGATTGAATGTTAAAAAAGTTACCATCGTTTGCATCTCTCCACATCTTCATACTTATCTTGTTAGAAAAGTCTTCGTCTAGCACATCTGCGCCGTTTAATAAAAAGTGTTTTGCTGCTGATTCAGGCAATCTTGCTACTTCTGATTTTGTGATGTTGTACTTACCTGTCTTTTCTGATTTTGGCAATTCTAATCCAGACTCTTCAACAACCATTTGAGCGAATGCACCTTTGTTATTTGCTGGGTAAGTTTCTTTTGCTTTGTTCAATACCCACATTTTTACTCTACTGTCTTTTAGTAATTCAGACACTACTGAGTGAGATCTTTTCTTCATCTCTTCTGTGATATCTTTGTCGGCTTTCTTCATTGTCTCTATGTCCAAGCTAATTCCGCTTTCTTCCATAGGAATAGTGACTTCTCTATATAAAGGCATAACCTCATCTTCGAAAAAGAATTTATCAAGATTTTGATCGTAAAGCTCTTTGATAAAGTGTTCGTACACTCTTAATGTTAGGTCGGTATCTGCTGCAGCGTACTTAGCGAGTATGTTTATGTCCGCTTTCCAAATTTCGTAGCTTTCTCTTGTGATTGATCCTCCGTTTTCTTTAATAGAAGTTTTCAATTCTATTTGTTCTTCGTTTGCGTCTTTTGTCACATCAAGACCCAATTCTTTTTGAATAGATTGAGCGATGCTTTTTAAACCGAATGGACTAGCGTAAGCAAATCCTGCGCCTTCTTCGTTTACAGTATGTACCAATAGAATGGTATCTACGTAAAGACTTGGCAATAAATCAACTCCATAAAAGTTCTTAACGAATCGACAATCGAAAGATGCGTTATGCATTACTAACTTTTTACCGACTAGTTTTGATATGAATTGTTTTGCTAGATCTTGACAATTTTTACCATCGATAATAGCGTCTACTAAAGAATTAGTTTCTTTATCGTAAACCGCCGTAGGCATATAATAGCCTTTACCGATTTCTGCTGATACTGAGAAACCTATTATGGTTCCTTGTCTTGTGTTCAAAGAGTTTGTTTCGGTATCGAAAGCAATAATCTCTTTGTCTTTGACATGATTGATCATGTCTTTTAGTTTGTCGAAAGTATCGACTAATACATAACTTTTTTCTTGCATATTCAAATATACACTATTTAGGGAATCTAGAAAAATGTAAAATTAAAGTACTAACTCGTTCTCTATCAACATTTTGGCCGCAGCGTAATCTACTTGGTACTCTTTCTTTCTTGCGCGTACCTCTTTGATAATGTCCAATTCTGTGCAATACACCACAAAGTTTCTTATGTCAGTTTGTGTACAATTAACTTTTTGGTTCTTTATTAAAGATAGCATCTTATTCAAAGACAGCACAGGATCTCCTGGTAGCTTCTTTCCGTTTTGGTAGTATAGTTTTAAAAGAGTAAGATTAAGTTCTACCTGTTTGTACTTGGGCGTTGATAGGAGCTTTTTGGTCTCTTCGTAAGATCCTAAAGTGTATACTGCATTAAAAGTCACACCAAGAATTATAATAAACTCTAAGAAAAAAGTCATGAATACGAATGCGGTATCATTTTCTTTATTCTTTGACAAAGTGCTTTGAGATTTGCTCAGTGTCTTGCTTTCTACGTCTTTAACTTTTGCGTCTTTGTTAGTTTGTAGCGCAGAAACAATGGAGTCTCTGTACAAACGATCGGCTTTAGTTCTTCCTGGTTGTGATCTATAGTATTCAATTTCTTTGTCGTAGTACTTTGTAATTGAGTCCGACTTGATCTGAATGCTATTATCTATAGAGATTTCTATTTTAGCAGAAGAGTCCACTAATCTATGCGCTCCGTTTAAAGAAAGGTAAAAAGATCCTGCTATTAAGAAAGCAACGCACAAAGATCCGGCTATTGCATTCCAAGTAAAAAAATTTCTAACTTGGATAAAATACACCGATAATTGTTCTATCGCGAATCTCTTTGTCAATTCGTATCCGGTTAAAAATAACGCAATGAACACTGTTAAAAATAGTGATTGATACGGAAATAGTTGAGGTAATGTATCTACGATACTCTTAATAAAAAAGTATCCAAAGTAGATTAAAAAAATGTTGCCCAAGAAAGAGAAGTAATACAACACTCTGTCTAATGCAAAAAAATTCTTCTCAAGCTTAAGCACTTCTAACTTAATCTTGAGTTGTTGAAACTTGTCTAATTTCATAACTTATTATTTTTATTTTTTTTGTATGGTACTATCTGGTTTAGTTTGTCTTGTCTTCTTTTACAACCGCAATCTTTTTTTCCAAAAAGTTTAGCGATTTTTTCTGCTAATATATCCAATTTAAAAAAATGAGTAATTTTAGCTATAGTATCTCCCAAACCTTTACTTCTTTGTTTGTTTTCCATCATCTATTTTTTTCTCTAAATTGTTAAATTTCTGGTCTGCGGCCATAGATAAAATTTGAATGTTTTCTATAGCGTACTCTAAAACACTTTCTAATTTGTGTATTTTTCTCCATTGCACTATTTGAATAACGCCCCATAGGACTATTATGCACAAGTAAAAATTCTCTTTTGTGATTTCTATAACCATTGATTATTTTTTATTAATTTAATTTATTTTTTCGACTCTTTATCTTTTTTATTTTTAGTGCCGTGTTTGTGTTTTGGGTCGTAAGGACAATGTCTACAATAGCTACCACAGCACTGACCTCGCTGCAAATGGAAAAGAGCCGTAAAAACGACTCTTTCTCCTTCTACGTAGTAGTGAATATTTTCTACCATTCCGTCTTTATACGATTTCGCATGCTCCGCCTGCACAAGCTAGTTCTCCTTTTTGATCGGTATTGTCGTTCAACTCTACGACTTTACTAAGATCGATTTCGTGAAGATTTTTAATTATATCGTTGAATTGCTCTTCTGTAATTGTTTCGAATGGAGCTTGAACGTAGCTACCGTTATCGTAAGGCAAACAAGATAAAGCAGTGTAATTGTTTCTATTGTTCCATGCCCACTCACCAACTTCTGTCCACTCTTCTGGTTTTAAACTAATCGTTACAGAAACGTTGTGCGTATTTCTACCGCTTCTATGACCAGGCTTAATCCACTCTTTGTGAATTTTTTCTAATCTGTGTAAAAGATCCACTGCAGATTCAGAACGAGTTATTGCTCCTTCTGGTGCCTTTTGTGGTACTGCTACTACTGCTTGAGTTTGTGGTTTGAAGTATTCGTCTTCTACCAACTCTGGATGGTGAATTGCTAAGTGATTGTATAGCGCTTCGTTTTTACCAAGTCGCATTCTTCTTAAATAAAACTTATCGTGCCATGCGTGTACTCCTGATGAAGTTCCCAACACCATTGAAGTGGTTCCTGATGGTTTAACTGTTGTACATCTTGCAGATTTATTAATTCCAATTAAGTTTGCTACTCTTTCGTTTTCTTCTTTTACTATCAACGCAGCTTCTTTCATGTTTAATTTAAGTACCGCTCCTGAAGCAATGCCTGTCATACCGATTCCGATCAATGCGTCTTTCTCTGTTGTTCTCTTCCAGATATCTCTTAAATAGTGGAAGTCAGTATAAGAAGCTTGTAGCGTTCCAATAAAAGCCGCTTGTTTAACTCTTTCGTTATAGTCTTCTTGTGACTCTAAGTTAGATACATTCACTTCGCACAAGTTACAGAATTGAAATGGTCTTAATGCAATCTCTGCGCATGGATTAGTTCCCCAATCTTTATCGTTTGTTAAGAAAAATCCAGGTTCACCGGCGTTTGATAACTCTATCTTCTTCCACAAATCCAAAAACTCTTCTTTTTGAATTCTGTCTCTTAGAATAACTGCTGAATTGTTCGCTCTACCGCGTTGTGGATTATTTTCCCACCAAGTTCCGAACTTAGAAGTCAACATCTCTTCGTCGTCAAAAGAGAATAAAGAGATTAGAGCAGCACGACGAATACCGCCTGATAATACTGCGTCTGCAATATAGCATATCATATCGTGACATTCTAACGCAGTTAATCTATTTCCGTTTTCTTTGCGATCTAATATTTTTTGAATTTGAAACAAACACTCTTTTAAAGGTTCTGGTCCTGGCGCTTTACCACCTGCAGTAATTAACATTGCGCCTTTTGGTCTAACGTCTCTAAAATCGAACTTCGGTCTTGGACCTCCGACTAAGTAAGACTTCATTAAAATCTTTACTGCGTCCGCCCAGCCTTCTATAGAATCTCCAACTAAAAATCGCTTTTCTTTTGTTGGCTTTGTAATTTCTGGTAATTCGTCTATGTGATGCTTTTGCACTGAATATCCAACTCCACAACCTCCTAATAAAAGGAACATTATTTCGCTGAACACCCTCCAATCGTTAACAGGAGCAAAAGAACAGTTAAATATACGAGCATTATTAATTTCAATGGGCTTGCCTGCGAACTGCATCGAACGCATCGAAGGAAGAATTTTTTTATCATACACTAGTTTATAAGCTTGTTCAATTTCTTTTGATAGTTGCGGGAACTTTTTCTGATGCATCTCTTTGTTTCTCGTAACTATCTCGTTCCATGTCTCTCTTCTCTCTAATTCAGGTATGTACTTTGCGTACTTGTTATACACCGTGATGTCAGATAGAATCTCCTGCGTAATATCCATTTCGCTTTTGTTTTTTTAAGTTTTAAAAATAATTTAGCCAGTAAGCATATTTTTGTACCCTTACTTTTTGTCGTAACCCTTATAATAAATTGTTAGAAGTGTTTACTAGTACTATCTAGTTCCTGGAGGAGTGGTATTTCCAACCTCTTGGGTCAACGCTGATTTTGTTTTACCGATTCTAGAAATCTTATTAGTAGATATCTTAGAGTATTGGTTAGAACCTAAAGAGTTTAATTGAGCAATAGCATCGTCGTATTTCTCTATAGTTACCGGTGTACGAAAGTTATCGCCTTTCGTAGCTTTCTTGAATAAATCGATTAAAAAATTCATAAAGTGCGTTTTGTACTAATAAATATGGCCTTTTTCAGATAAATTTATATGTTCATCTCAAAGAATTTCTTAGACAGATAATTTTTCTCGTCTGCGCTAAAACTTCCATTATTTCCATGTCCAGTTGGTTTTCCAGTATCGAAAGTCAAATCGTCTTCGTTTATTTCGTCTTTGTTAATTTCGATCCTTCCACAATTTGTATTTACCTTTGCAGCGTAAGTCATACCGTCTGCTCCATATCTATTTTTCATTACGTGCATTCTACCTGTGCCATTTACCTTGTCTTGCCTTTTTCTTGATAGGGACATCGCAAAATCTGCAATCATCATCTTGTTGTAAGATCCTGCTGCCTTGTCTCCTTCAATTACGTCGTCCTTGGCTCCCATTCTATTTACTTGAGATACTGTCCACACTGGCACTTTGATTTCTCTTGCCATACCTTTGACTGCAGTGTATACATCGTCTATTGCGTCTTTTGGGTCTATAGATCTTGTTTTGCTCTTTAACAAATCAACGTAGTCTATAATGACTAGATCTGGAGGATGTCCTAAATCTCTACACTTTTGAATGTGATTTTCTATGGTGTTAGGTGTGGTTTTACCCATTGGAAATTCTTTGATAATTAACTTGCCTTTAAGCTTGTCGATCTCCGTTTGTACCTTATCTCTGTTCAAATGAATTTGCTGAACGTCTATGCCAGTAAACAGCGCATCGTATCTTTTACCAATGTAGTCTTCGGATAATTCCAATGTGTAGTGATTTACAGTAAACCCCATCTGTACCGCTATTGCACCCAAGTTAACTAGCAACCAAGATTTACCTCCACCTGGATTTCCGAATATAATGCCTAGATCGCCTACGCCCAAACCTCCCATAAGCAATTCGTTTAGATTTGCCCATGGAGTTGCGATAGGAGAACGCTGTTCCATTCTGTATCGAGTTTCCATGTCCTTCTCGTATTCGTGTCCTATTCTCTTGTCCTGTCCTGCCTTTAACGCAGTATCGATCATTGATCTAATCTGATCAAATTCCCCCTTTTCCAAAAGACTAACAGAATTCATGATCGCGTTCTTCATCTGTTGATTCTTACAGAAGTTAGAAAATTCGCTCTCTACGTATTCTCTGTCTTCGTCTGTTGCCTTTAGTGACTCTTTTAATTGTTCTATAACACTCACCTTTAATACGTCGTTGTCGATCTTCTTAACTTCGACCTGTAAAGATTCCATCGAAGGCGTTGTGTGATACTTGTAGTAGTACCTTAATATCTCTTGTACAATCCACTTGTGCGCTGGATTATCGAACATCTCTACGTCCAAGATGTCGTTTATATTTTGTAGGAATTCTTTATCTTTTAATAAGCTAGATAAAACCTTAATTTGAAAACCGATTCCGTACTGCTGAAGTTGATTTAAAACTGCCATAACTTATTTATATTTTGATAACTGGTGAAAATGATTGTGTAACCACGACTGGAGATTTGCTATCGAATTTCCTAGATCGTCTTCGTGATAAATTTCCATAAATTCCTTTGATCTATAAGTCTTGTTAGGACTCGCCAACATTTCTTGTATTTCTACAATAGAATCTTCTGGTATGTTGGGATTTGTTAGATCCATTAGCTTTTCGTTTATCTTTAGTTGATGTTCGAAATTTCTAATATTCATGAATGCTTTACCATCTCCTTCTTTTGCTTTTTCTATAACTTCTGTTAAAGTCATTTTATTGTAGCTCGATAATTCTGGATAAAGTTTTGTTATCGTCTTTGGTCCGATGCCTTTAATTCCAGGAACGTTATCTCCAGAATCTCCTGTCAAAACTTTGTAATTCAAAAAGTTTTCGCTACTAACTCCGTACTCGTCTAAGACTTTTTTAGGAGTGTAGAAGATTTTTTTCGTAGGAGAATATACAGTAATTCTTTCTGATACGAGCTGTAAATAATCTCGATCTGAAGACATTATTGTAAAGTCTGTGTCCATCTGTTGAGTGATGTAACCGATAACATCGTCTGCTTCTATTTTGTCTATTGAAATTAAATCTACCGGCAAACACTTCAAATAATCTATTAATCTAACCAACTGATTTGTGATTGCTTCTGATTCTTGTTCCTGATTCTCAAAAGCGTCCCAATTAGTGACCCGGCGTATGCCTCTGTTAGCTTTGTACTCTGGGTAGATATAACGTTTATTGGTAGATGAACCTTTGCCATCGAACGCCAAAATCACTCTGGTAGGTCGAATCAAGTTGATGGCAAAACCAAGCGACCTTAGGTAACCTGTTAATCCACCAACGTGATTCAAACTTTTATTAAAATGTTGTATAACTGTAAACGCTCTTAAGAAAGTGTTCAAAGAATCGATAATTAAAATTCTATCGTTTACCTTTAGATCTTCTTTTTTCTCTTCAACTTCTTCCTTTCCAAGCGAATCAAATATCTTTTGGTAATCTTTATTCATGTTCTGAACTATCAAATATGTCTTTAATGTCTTCGTCTGCTTCTTCAACTACATCGAAGTCTTTTGATCCCAATGTTTTTAACCACTGATGAGAATACTGTTTCTTGTAATTGTCCAATGCTTTTTTATCGTCGTCAATAAATCCGTGGCTTGTCATAATAACCTTGTTCAAAGCAGTAACTCCTGTAACGTGATTCTTATCGCAAGAGATTTTTGTTCTCTTTGCAAACTCGACTTCTTTACCGTTCTTGGTAGCTTTTATTTTGTTTGTGCCTGCATTGGTAACGTTTCCAAAAGTGATAATAAGAGAAGCGTCAAAGAACATTGTGTCTCCACCTTTATTCTTCATCTTTGGTTGACTCATGATAGTTTCAGGCTTTGCGACCCAAACTTTATTGATTGCAACGAATGAATTTGTATAAGGTTGACTCTCTTTTCTTGATAATGCAATCTTCTGATTAACGAACTGTCCAAACTGTTGTGACATTGCGCCTGCATTCCACTCGTTATTATTCTTGTTTGACTCAATTGATAGTCTGCATGGGACGGAGCCTACAGAATCCCAAAAGAAACAGATATCGTAAGGTAAATTTCCAGCTTTTTGCTCGTCTAAAATATCCAAGATAAAAGCCGATACGTCTTCGATACAATTCATCTTTTCTCTATCAACGAATATGAAAAAGCCTTTGTAATCATTTACTACGCCATCTTCGTCTGCTACTTCTTCAAATTGTAATCCCATTTCTTTGGCGTGTTCCCAACTCCATTTCATCTCAGTGATAATGAATACAGGTAGAATACCCATCTTTTGAGCATTCACTGCTGCTTCCAATAAAGCGGTTGTTTTACCAGTATCAGAGTGACCTCTTAATAAAGTAATGTGACCTTTTGGAACGCCTGGAATTTGTAACGCGTCTTGAAACGATTTTGATAAAGGGATCCACGTTTGATCTTTAAATTTTATGGAAGTAGAAGATAAATTCTTTGACTTTTTAAAATTGTCTAAATTAAATTCTGTCTTGATAGCTTTTGATATGGAGCTATTTAACCCTTCTTTAGTAGCCTTCGCCATTGGTAAAGTTTAAAAAGCCCTCGTTTTTAGGTGAGGGCTTATAAATTAAAATTGTTTCTTAAAAGTTGAACAAATCGTCTATTTTAGAATCGATCTCTGTCTTACTTGTGTTTAAAGTAAAAGCTGGTTTAGTAGCTTCTTCTTTTGTTTCCCAAGGTAAATCTCCTGTTTCAAGAGTTTTTTCAACTACTACATCGGCATCTTGTTTGATCTCTTCTTCAGGATTCAAATGAGCGCCTAAAGCAGATTTCATCTCTTCGTAAGAGTATCTCTTGAACAATGTATCTGGCTCGGGTTGAGTTGTTAACCACAGCTTTACTTTGTTGCTATCTTCTGATAACGGCGTAACTTTTGTTCTAACTCTTACTGTGCTAGTGTTGTACATTAATCCAGTGGTTTCTTTACCAGCTGTGTCGACTGTAATGTCGTGACCTTGAATAGGATCTGTAAAATCCCCTACGTCTTCGTCTTCTAAGATTGCCAACAAATCCATGTAGACTTGCTTGCCGAATTCCCATAGTCTTACGCCTTTTTCTTCTTCGCCTCTTACGATGACTGGAACGAATACGCGTAATTTTGGTTCGAACTTCTTAGCTGACTGCCAATCGTCGCTCTTTCTTAAACCTTGAGCGAATTCAACGATTGGATCTTTTTCTCCAAAAGAAGTCGGAGAAATCATTGTCTTGTTGTTGATACCGTAGTGGAAAAATAATTCCTTGAATGGGTTCGATTTGTTGTACGCGGATGGCACAATACGAACTAAGTGTTTACCTACAGTAGGTTTCCAGATTGTTAAACTGAAGTCCTTTTTCTGTCCGCCTCTTGGATTTTGTAGGGAAGCGAGCCTAGATTTTAATTGGGAAATATCCATAACTGTTGTTTATTTATATAACTAATATACTAAAAAAATTCGAAAGAAAAAAATTTATTCTTCAGTGAGCTAAACAGCAACTATCTTGTGGATAGAGGTGTTAAGCCTTCTTAAATCGTCGCCTTGTGTCAATAAGATAGAGTTCCTATAGTCAGGCCAATTCACCATAAATTTATTATCCAATACTCCGTTATTCAGGCTCTTAATTAAAGTATTAAGTGCATTAATCGTGTAAAGTGTGTTGGATTCTTTCTTTCTGTGCAATAGGATAGTATTTGGAAGGATCTTTGTATTAGGGCCTTCTATCTCGATATTGTAGGTGCACATGTACTCGTCAGACTCTGGGGAAGCCAATACGAATATTTTATTATAAAGTATTTTGTATTCTTTATTTATTTCTTGTAACCTTTCGTCTAGGGCATCTTTTTTGGCGAAGGTACAAAATAGCTTGTTCATAAGCGATTCCTGTGTTAATTCTATTGTGTTTGTTTCTGTCATAACCTTTATTTAATAAATATTTGTAATTAGTTTAGAATGCATAATTAGTCCCATGTTTGTGTTTTACCTTCATTTCTCCTGTTTCCAATATGGTTTTGATCTGCTCTAGGGTCTTTTTTCCGTCCTTTTTAGAAAAATCGAATAGGAACGAATCGTAAGTGATCAAAATTAGTTTGGTCTTGGTCTCTGCCGTTTTAAGGTATTTCTGAATCTCTTGTATCTTATAAATGTTTTCTGAGGTTTCCATATTTTGTACCACGTAGTTAAACAGTTTATACTTTGTCATGGAGTCTTCTGGTCTTATAACTCTGCCTGTATGAAGCTTATAGCCTTTTTGAGTTTTATAAGCCTTCCAAACTTCTTCTGTAAACTCTTCCATTTTAGCAAAGAATGGAATGTGTTTGTACTTTTTATCTACTCCGCCGTAAAGCTGTTTAAACGTAATAGTTTTTGATTCTCTATATTCATCCTCTGTTAATCGCTCTTTGTTAAAATACTGTTTTCCCAAATACTCGTGAAAAGATTCTTTTGGACACTCGAAATTTATCAATCTGGCTATTAACCTCAAGTGATACGCGTCGAAGTCGAACTCTACAAGAAAGTCATTGCTGGGTAAAAAACAGCTTCTAAAATCGTTCTCTTTAGGAATGGCCAAGAAATTAATGCCATTGAAGGAGTTCGTTGGTCTTCCTGTTAAATTGTATAAGTTGTAACACGAATACATCTTGTCCCCTTTAATAGAGTAGCTCTGATCGTGAATCTGGTACTTATCTATTAAGCACTTTACGTCGACTTTTATTGGATTCTCCTCGACTGATTTATACGCGCTAATGAAGTCCTCTTGCGTTTGTATGTCTGTTTCTAGATCGAAGTAGCCTTTAACGTAATCGTACAAGCACTGACATCTTTGGTAGTGTTTGGAAATGGGAACGATCTCATTTATTATGGGAAGGTGCCCATATCGAGAATAAAAATCGTGGTGTAAGTTAGTATCGCAGTCGAACTGGTTGAATTCGTTGGTTTGATCCAAGTTAACGAAATGTAAGTCTATAGCGTTTGGTAGATCAAAGAAGTAAGAATGAAACTTCTTGTCCAATAAATAAACTTTCTTGTGTAATTTAAGAAAAGAGTGAATCTCTTCGAAATCTAAACTAAACGACTCTGAGTGTTTGAATGGAAATATGTAGCCTTTTTCACCGTCGTTGTAATACAGTAAACTTGGGTAAGTTAATTTTGGGTGAATTCTGTCATTGCCCGTTACGAGTTGTACGAAGCACTCGTCTTTCGCACTCAGCTTTTTAAACTGATCTAGATTCTCTACAATGAAATACATAACCTTTAATTTGAACTAAATATAACCAATCTAATTGATTGTATTCAATTAATCTACGAAGTGGGTTTTGCAAACTTAGTATAATCACCACCTATAAAAACAATTATTCCAACAAAGTTCGGCTCAGTAGCTTCCGTCAATCTTTTATTCGTGTCTATAATTCCTGCTCTAATATCGTACTGGGATAGTCTTTGAGTATTTAGAGGTCCAGTTATTTTCCAAAGTATGCTTGTCACTTGATAGAAAGAAACATCGTATCTAACTTCGCCGTTAGTGAAAGCTACGTATTCGGCAGGAGAAATTTCTACTACGTACCCAGATTGATTTATTTTTTTGGCGAAGTATCTTGTGATGTACCCTTTTTGGTAATCTGAATCTATGGGTTGAGGGTAATATGCAGTGGGTTGTAAGTTCGTTAAGTTTAATTCTAATTCTTTTTCAGCCACTTGAAAAGCCTCTAAAAATGTATTTGGTAATTTGTTGCCTATAATAGAATTAGCTACAGTCTTTTTTCTAATCGGTTGTAAAAGCATATTGCTGCCATGAACTGGATCTACTCCAGTATAGGCATCGCCGTTATTATCGTAATAAAAATCGCCATAATAAGGTTTATCATTCAAAAGAAAATCTGATCCTTTTGTAATTTGATTGTTCTTAGTAGCGAAAGATGGATAGTATCTTATCATAATATTTTACCGTTTGAATCTATATAAGTAGATATTACTCCTGTTTCTAGCGCTATATGTAAATGTGGATCCCATGAATAATCAGGTCTTGGAGGCTGTCCTACATAGCCAAGTAACTCTCCTTTTTTAACAGACTGACCCTCTTTTACTACCACTGAATCTAAGTGTGTATAAAAAGAGTTGTTAGTTCTCGCATTTAAAGTGAATCTGTATCCCCAAATATAAGGCACTGATTCGTAGAAATTTACTTTTGAAATATTGCCATCAAATATTGCGTATACTGGAGTATTTGCACTGGTAAATAAGTCCCACGCATTTTCACTTTGCCATTGACCTTGTTGAGAGGCCTCTCTAGCTCCGTGTGCTTTTTGTTTTATAGAGTCGCCTAAACTTACAGAAGATCCAAAAATAAATTGAGAAGTTGCGTTTGCATTTTTTGGGCTTAATCCTGTACCTCTAGGGACATTACTATTTTGAATAACGGAAGTCACTATTGGTTTTGCAGTAGAATAAATAGTTCTTGTTTTATCCGCGTCATAATCATTTACATTATTTCTTAAATAAGACATGTTCGTTCTCAAAGAAGTTGTCCATTGATTGTTTTCTATGGTATGAGTAAGACCAACTATTGCAAATCCTATACTAGTAAAAGGATTTCCTTCTTTTAGTTTAGTATAATTGTAAGGTAAAAAACTATCTCCTATTGTAAATAACTGAGTCATTTGAAGACCTGATATTCCGTCCAAACTAATATTCAAAGAAACAGGTATCATTGCAGAAGCTCTCGTAGCAAGTTCTTTATTTTTTAATATACTCATTTTTTGAATATAGTAATTAGTAGCAAAGCTTATTTTACTTTCATCATAAGAATCAGCGTATTTATATATCGATTTAATGTACTCGTCAAACATTTTTGCTTCATTAACTATTGCAGTATTCTTGATAGAATTCTGTTGTTTTTTATCCATGTATATGTCCGTAGCTATAGAAATAAATCTGTCTTGAAAATCGGTATTAACGAACCCAAAAGAACTAGCGTCTCTAGAAAGACCAACTTGCCTACTTGGATCAGAGTTTGCCGATATAGCTATCATACTGCCCAATTTACTACTTATGTCTGTTCTTAATTCTATAGATTTAGCTATAGATTTTTTTCCAAATATGGGAAGTTCTGATATATTTGCGTTTTGAGCAGTTAATTGAATTTCTCCGTCTGCCACTTTTGTTTGTTGATCGTCTACTATAACGAATGCATTAGAAGAATCGTGATAAGATAATCTTAATATATTAAAATTACCCAAAGATTTATTCATATCGACTAAGATCTGCTCCAAAAATTGTTTTAGATACACTGAGTTAGTTCCATCTCTATAACTGAATTCTGCGACTAACTTTGTTGCGTAGTTTATATTCACTAGAACATTCATTAATCTGCCTTGATATGAACTTCCATTTACTGTTTTAAATTCAGGTATTTTTCCTGAAATACGATCATCATCTTGAGGTACGAATATGTTTATTTGCGCTGAATCTTTTGTTTGATCTGTTGTTTTAATTAGTGTTTTTTTGTCATGAGTTAAAACGTTTTGATCAAAAAGATCTTGATAGCTTTCATTTGTGCCTTGATATCCAATCAAAAATTTTGTTATGTCTGTGGAAAGTTGTTTTGCATTCGTCAAACAAAAATTAGTATTTGTATTATAGTCCACATAGACTATAGGAGTCAATTGACTTTTTGATGTGCCATCATAAACTAAACAAATATGATTAATCATCATTAGTAAAAGTCCAAAAGGAATATATACTGGATGATTAAGATCTATACTTCCTTCATTTATTCTAGATTTTATATCTTGCGGTAAAATATATGCATTAAAAAGAGTGTGATCCTCTGCATTAACGCTTTCGTATCTTACTAAAGGCGTACTGGCAACATCAGAAATACCTGCGATAAAATTATGATTGAATCCAAAAGCAGCGTTAATCAAAAATTGTTCTTCTTGATTTTGATTCGTATAATTTTTATTTAGATTTTGCAATTTTGATTTATCAGTACCTGCAGCGGCTTTAGCCGATTCTAATTCTTTTACTTTATCCAATAATTTTTGAATCTTGCCTTCAAATATGCCTTCTGTAAATAGCTCATCAATAAAACGAACTTTTGTTTCAGTATCAATGTCAGTTAAATTGTATTTTATAACGTCAGAAAATGACTTACTTTGAGCATAGTTAAAAGATTCCAATTGAATTATTTTAAGCATTATTTCTAAAGCCGACTGATAATTTGTAGCGTCTTCTGTTTGTTTTGTTGCTGCTTCTGAATTTTGTTTACTTAAATCTTGTTCTGTCTGTTTAAAGTTTTCCGCTGTTTGTTTTTGTATTTCTAGAATTTTAGCATTATTATCATTAATTGATTTTTGAAGCGCGCCAGAATTAGTATATTGGAAACCAGATTTGTACGATATGTCTTTTATTAAAGAAATGTCTTGTATCTGTAATTTTACAGACGGATTATCTACTAAAGATAATAGTATATTTACTCGATCTTTTTTACTAATTGCGTCTGCGTTATCAATGTAATATATTCCAACTACATTAAAAGATAAGTTTGATAATTTAAGAGCATTCGCTGCATTACGAGAATTTTCAACAGTGCTATTGTTAGCATTACTAGAAAAAAATATATCGTATATCCTAGAACCTTCTTGATTTAGTCCTATATAAGATTTTGTACCTCCATTAAAATATAGATAGTCGAAAAAATTATTGGCTAAATAAATTGTAGTACCACCCTTTTCTCTTTCTCTTGTATTATAATCCGATATCTCGTTGGAAAAAATTGATTCGATTCTGTCTTTATCTAAAGTTACTATAGTATTAGCGCCTTGAGCTCCATCTAGATACTTATCTATTTTTTGACCTGTTGAGTTATATGGTATAAAAACAACATCTTTATTTGTAGAAACAGAAATACCTACAGACTCTCTACCCGAAGAATCAGGTATAGAGTGTTTAGTAGGGTATATTAAGTTGCCATTTTCGTCATCGCCTGTCCAACTTCCATCTGGAACATATTTGAGTAATAATAGAGTTAATGGATCGTTAGTTATTTTTGCTAGAGCTTCGTTTGCTTTGTTTATTGAATCATGATATGCTTTTGTCTGATCTTGAAGTCTTAGATTTTTTTGCTTTTCTGCGTCAGCCAATTTTTTTTGATATTCCGAATTATAGGTATTTTTTACTTTTCTAACGTATAATGCAGGAAGCGCAGAAGAATGATTAATTTTAATACTATCTCCCAAAGATCCTAAAGCCTGTATTTTTAATGTACAATCGTAACCGCCTTCTTGATTGAACGTGAAATTAAAGTTAGTTACCAATCCCAACATTCCATCGTAATTGCCTTCTGATTGTCTAACGTTATTTTGTATTTGTGAATTAATTTCTTCTTTAGAATTACGCGTCTTAGAGAATGGATCTATTTGCGAATCTTCTCCTTTAGATAGCGCGGATTCTCCTGTTTTGTAATAGAATGTATTGCCCCACTCCAAAAGCATAGTATAACCCAATTTAAAGTACAGCGCATCTATTACGTCCAATTGATCTTTGTCCCAAACTTTAAAATTTATATTAGCGCCTCTTATAGAACCTAAAGAGCCTTGAGTATCTATTTGAACTGAAGTAATACCTGGCATTGGTCTTCTTCCGTACTTTTTTATTTCTTCATCTCCAAGTATTCCGTAAGCCGGTTGTTGTAGTTTATAGCTAAAAGCATCTCCTGTTTCAGATTTTTTGTAAGCTGATGTACCTGCAAAAAGAACGAATTTTTTTGCTAGAGAATCTTCGTCTGTTATATCGCCTGGATACTTTTTTCTAAAATATTCGTATGTTTTAGAAGTAGCTCTAGTTGAAAAAGATCCATTAAAATTTTTAGCATTAAATACATTTGGTATATTAACATCTTGAGTATCGTTAATAGTTGCGGGCATTTTAACCGAAGATACTATTCTAAACCACCCTGTTTTATTAGCGAGATAGATCAAATTAGAATCGTCTCGTGTATCTCTTGAATTGTTTTCTGCTCTAGTTCCCAATTGATTTATAACCCATTGAAAAACTGGAGTTCCCAAAACATTAGAAATTCTTAATTCTGGTCCGTTCGCCATATTATCTAACTGCGTTTATTTGTCTGTATCCGTTAATTATTGCTCTAACGTCTATAGGTATTCTTAATTGAGTTCCAGGTATAGGTACCAATGAATCTCCAGGTAATGAATTTGCAGACGCTATTACCCACCAAAGTTCTGCGTCTCCATAAAAATCAAAAGCTAGCAAATCTAATCTGTCTCCTACGGTTGTAATTACATAATTGTCTTCTTCCAAATAAGGAACATCTGGATAAAGATTATTCGTATAGTACTGACTTCCTGTGTTATTGTATTTTACGACTTGTATGTCTTGGTATCTATTACTCATTTTTTATTAAGCTAGCTTATGAAGGAATTAACGTCGTTTATATTTGTTGGACTAATGGTCAAAGGAAGGTTTACAATATCCGCAGCTCTATAGTCTAATAAATCTGTAGAATCCACTTTATAATTTCCTTGAGAGTAAAAGTTTTTGCTTCCTATTAAAGGCGTGGCTTGTTTAACAGTCGATCTTTTTGGTAAACTATCGTATATTGGTTTGAAGCTTAGCGCAACGTCTACTACGTGAGGCAACTGTTTATTATCGCCTATTTCCCAAGACGTAGTTCCGTCTATTGTAATGTTTATGCTTTCCAAAAATCCTGGCATTCTTGAAATGTAATCTCCTATTGTTAATTTTACCATAGGAGCTCTCATGTAATTGTTTGAAGAGTAATCAGGATACACTTGAGAAACCAATCTATTTAATTTAATGTAAAGTGGTTCTAATTCTTGAGAAGATCCAACTGCGATTCTAAAAGAAAAATTCATCGATCTATTGAAGCCTTGATACGTATAGAAAGTTTCTCCTCTACCCATGTATTTAAAACTGTTCAATTCTGCTGCGTGATTATCAGTTATACCACCATTTAAAAAAGCTCTAAACGATAAAAATACAGATTCTCCAGGATTGTCGTTATCCATACATTCAAAACCGAATTTAATAATATCTTTTTCTGATTCTGAAAAAGGATCGTTAGAATCTTTGAATATTTTAGGAAGCGCAAGATTCATTTTATCTACGTACTTACCAGGACTAACATAAAATTTTGTTACTAAACTATTTGAAAAGTCCCAAATTTCTCCTGCTGGTTTTTCTGGTGCTTCTGCTCTAAAATCCGATATTTTATAATTCAAGCCTCTTTCATCTTGAGATTTCATCAAGATCTGATCGTAGTTCATAACCATTTTATTGGTTATGTTAGTTGTATTGTCCACTCTTCTAATTATAGTCGAACCTTCACCGTAGCTTGATCCTGGGCCTCCTAAGTATTGAAAAAGTAAATCATTGTTGTAAGAAATGCCCAGTCTATTTGATATGTTTAAATTAACTAATTCTTTTGCTTGTGATCCTACCTTAAATCTTGCATTTTCTGAAACCATTTTTAATTTCTGAAGTATTAACAACCTATTACTTGCGTATTCATTGTTAAGGTTTTGAGCTCCCACTATGTCAGAATAGTATTTCTCCAAATAGTTGTAAGGAGTTGATCCGGCTCTAACTATATGAGTTCCGTTTCCTTGATTTTTTATTTGCTCTAACGTATTTCTACCGTCGTTGTATATTCTTGTGTTTTCTATTAAACCAGGAAGTATTCTAGTATCGAATTGACCAAATAAGCTATTCCCTGTTTCAGTTTTTGGATTCGATAATTGTAAGCCTCTTTGTTTTTCTATGAATGCTTTCCCCCTTGGTTTGCTTTCAATAAACGCTTTAATTCTTTTGTAATCAAGACGATTTGACACCGTATAATTTTGTCCGTCCAAAGTTACGACGCCATTGGGTAAACTGCCTCTCATTGGATAATCAACGCCTCCGGTAGAATTTGGTTTGAATATTGGACCAACTAAATCGCTAGGCATTGCCAAAGGCATTTTAACATCGCTAGAAGTAGAAAAATCTTGAGGAATTTGAGTCTTTAGAAAAGGTTGTCCAGAAGAACCTCCGCCAGGTTGATCCGATCCGAACTTTAAATTTTTTAAATTAGTTCTTAGACTTATCAATGGAGTAATCGTGTTTCCTGATGTATTAGAGGTTGTTGGCATTTTATTTTGTCTTCTTTAATTTATTTTCCAGTTTGACCATCTGTGCTTCCGAAAGTACTATTCATTTCCTGAGTATTTACTTCCGCTAATTTTTTGCCGGCTACGACTAACTGGATTACTTGATATTGTGCTCCTTTATTCCCTCCACCTATAAGAGTTCTTTCGGGTTCAACGATAGTGTTATTACCATTTGCTATAGTTCCTTTAGCCACTTTTTCAGAAACAGTAACAGCACTTAAATCTCCTCCCAAAGATCTAATTTGCGCTCCCATATTTTCGGATCCTTGTTTAATACTTTCTATAAAATCGTTTGGTATTTGACCGAAAGCAACATAATCCAATCCTTCTAAAATATAATAAGCCGCTTTACCTATGAATTCAACTGCGCCTGCAAAAAAGTCTCTCATGCCTTCTATTAGTTTTCTAATATTTTCTGGTTTTGATAGATAATCAAAAAAGCTTTCTATCTTTTCAATAATTCCACTTTTTTCAACAAAATCAGCTATAGATTGTTGTATTTTTTCCGTGAAAGCTCCGATCTTTTCCTGCAGTGAAGCGTTTGTTAAGTTTTGATAGGCTTCTTCTCCTGTCAATCTTATTATCTCTTCTTTCGTTTTTCCTTGGGCTTTTAAAGCTTGTACTTTTGCTTGTGCGTCTTTAAGATCTCTTGCTCCTAATTTACTTAATAGCTCTTGTTGCTTAAGCATATTTCCCAATTCGTCTCTAGACATTCCAAAGCCCTTAGCCAAAGCTTCGGCGGAAATTCTATTAAGCTTTAAGAATTCTTCAGAAGTTCCTACTTGTTTTGTTATCTCTTGAGCTGCTGCTGCCAAATCGTTATTTAAGAAAAGCTCTCTGGCTTTAGCTAGATTTATATTTTTACCGGTAAGTAATTGAGCTTCAAATTCGCTTGATATACTAGATTCGTAATCCAAAAATGAATTGGCCATAGAATCGAGTTGTTTCAATTCTAGTCCCATTGATTTAACAGTGACTAAAGACTTGGTTAATTTTTCTGGATATTTTGAGAAAGAAAGTCCCAAATAGCCTCCAAAACTGGAAGCTTCTTTAAGTATTTTTTCGTATTGAAAACTTATACCAGTTGCATTTTTTAAAGCGCCAACTTGAGAAAGAATTGATTCAGTAGTTCCTTGTGCAGATTTTCCGGTAAGAATAGAAGATTCAAGAATTGCTTTTCTCGATTCTAATTCAAGACCTGGTATATCTTTTAAGTTAATACTGGTCATTAATTGCTCGTTAGTAAGTCTATTAGTAACTCCCAAAGCGTCAACCATTTCTAATTGTGCTTCTACCATTCTTTGAGAATTCACAAATAAATCTCCGCTACTAATACTCAAACTCGCATATTCCATCTTTAGCTTTCTAGCCTCTTCGGTAGAAATGCCCATTCCTCTTGCGAACTTAACAGTTTTGTCTTGAAGTTCTACTATGTAATCGAACGCCATTTTTAATCCGCTAGCGATTCCTCCTATTGCTGCGCCTATACCGCCCACTGCAGTTCCTAAAAGAGGCAACAAAGTTAATGGATCTTTTAAAGCTTCGCTTATTCCTCCTTTTGCAGCTTTTCCTAATAAGCCTAATTTATCTCCAAAAGATAATTTCTTGCCTTCGTCTTGAAGTTTTCTGGCGTTAAGAACCATTTCTTCAAAAAACTCATTTCCAACTCCGAGTTTTTCTGAAAAATTTTTAAGCACTGCGCCAGTTATACCTATACTTTTTGTTAACTCTTTTTCGTTGTTTAATATTGCTTTTCCCGTTTCTACTTCTTTTCCAGCTATTTCTAATTTTTTCTCTTGAGCATACAGAATTATTGCCTCTTGATCACCTTTTCTTTCAAGATATTTTAGCATCGTTTCTTCGTAATCTATAGTCTGACCAAGAATTGCTGCATTTTTTGCAGATTGCTCGGTTTTTCTTTTAGCTTCTGCTAATACGGTTTTACTTGTATCTGAAGCGATGGTTTGTAAATCTTTTAGCTTTTTATCTTCAATATACTCCTTCTGTTTAAGAAGTAAAAGGTCCCTATTAACCTGTTTTACGTTTATTGAATCGCTATTTAACGTAGCTAGTCTGGCTTCTATTTTAGCATAGGCCCTATCCATTTGACCCAAATCCCTAAGCGCATTTTTTAGTAAGTTATTATAGTCCCCTTGATCTTCTAATATTTTCTTTAAACCCGCAGCTAATTGCTTTGGGTCTACATTTTGAGGAGCTCCAGGAGGATTGGTCTGATTGGGTGTTGCCATGTACAGTTATTGTCTACAAATAAATATTAAGACTTAGATTTTACTTTGGAAACAAAAGTGGGCTCCTCTCGCTTTGATTTGGCGAATTCTGGTATATTAATCTTATTGGGATCAGTTTTTTCGGTAATTTTCTTATTCTTATCGTTTCTTACCTCTTCTACGCGTTCTAGATATGCGTTGATTTTTTTAAGATTAAATCTCCTCTTATTCACGTCCATGTTCCATACCTCGGAATAGGTAAAGCCTCCACCACCATGATAGGTAAGTTCGAAGACTTCGGTCATAAACGTGTGTCTATATTCCGCTCCCGGGAAAAAAGAACTCGGCAGACATTGGAACGTCTATTTCAGTTTCTGTACCGTCGCTCAAGGTAACTGTCGTTTTCATGCTAATGTCCGGAGTAACTGAAGCCATAAATTGTCTTAGCGGATTCGAATCTCTTGACAATAGAGCTCCTGAATCTATAAAATCTCTGATGGTTTTTGTAGATCTGTCACCGTTAATAGATGTTAGCTGATGTTTTAATCTCAAACTGATTCCTGCGTCTTGACCCAAAGCTTTTTTAATGCCTTTTGCTTCTTCGTCTATTTTTTTGTCGTCTTCGATGGTAAGAATTTTGAAAGTAACCGTATTCTTGGTGAAAGGCAATTCGTAAGAGATTTCGTTGTTGTTGCTAAATAAAGATAGATCTACCTTTTTGTAGACTAATTTTTGTAAATCAATAACAATAGTCTCCTCTTGACCTGTGTTTGGATTTGTGTATCTCAAATTGTAGTCCTTACCGTAAGCCAAAATTCTAGCCGCAATAAGAAGCGCATTCCTGTCTCCTAGGGTTAGATCCTCGTAGGCTATAGGACTTACAATAAGTGACTTAAGCATCTTTTCAATAGCTAAGCCCTGACGTAACAGGTTCACGTTGGTTAATATGTCCTCTTCTCTAGCGGTCATGTATTTCATTTCGACTACGCCTGAAGACAATGCATTTTCTTTTGGGTAAAGTAGACCTTTCGAAGGAAGATCTATCATTTCGGTGGGAACCGTAAATTTTTCTGCCATAAACTATATATTTTATTTATAAATATACACCATTCAAATTTCATGAAACAAAAAAAGACCGCAGTGATTAGTTGCGGTCTTTCTAATATTCTAATAATTGAGCATCAGTAGTTGAGGATGCAATAATCCATTGCTATACTTAGAGTTAATTCCGTAGGATCTGTTGCAGACCAATCGTAGGTACCAAAAGTTGCTTCTTTGATGAAAGCGCCTTTGATGATCCACTCGCTTACAACGTCACCAACTGGTCCGATGATAGATAGGTTCAAATCTTTCTTGTAGAAATCAGAGTAACCGTCTCTTCCTGTTACCGATTCATGGTGTAATCTCACCCACTCCATTACGGCTTGTTGGCCTGAAGGAGAAATTGGGTTGTACAATGACAAACTCATATCTCTCCACTCAGCTCTACCTTTTAACTTACGGTAAACGTTGATATGGTCTAATTTGATCGCTTCTAAAGTAACGCCTGGAGCGTCTGCTTTTTTGATCATATATGAAGGAATGCCGTCTATGTACATTACGAACCTGTTAGAAACTGTGGGTTCGAACGACGTAAACATGATCTCGTTGGGATCCAGAACTGGCATAGTATTTTAATTTAATTGTTTTTTTTAATATTTTTCTTCTTAGCTTCGGCTTCTTTCTTCGTCTTCATATCGCTTTTGTATTGAGCGTCTTCTCTTTCTGCTTTTTTCTTTGCTGCTGCGGCTTCTGCTTCTTTCTTTTTAGCTTCTGCTTCTTTCTTCGTTTTCATATCGCTTTTGTATTGAGCGTCTTCTCTTTCTGCTTTTTTCTTTGCTGCTGCGGCTTCTGCTTCTTTCTTTTTAGCTTCTGCTTCTTTCTTCGTTTTCATATCGCTTTTGTACTGTGCGTCTTCTCTTTCTGCTTTTTTCTTCTTAGCTTCGGCTTCAGCTTCTTTCTTCTTAGCTTCTGCTTCTTTCTTCGTTTTCATATCGCTTTTGTATTGAGCGTCGACTTTATTAGCTTCAGAAATCATTTTTTCGATCTTAGCTTTTGCTTCTTCCAATTTTTGTAATGGAGAAGCTTCTTGTTTGCCCATTAATTTCGCCTTTACACTCTCGTATAAACGTGCTGGTACTTTAATTCTAATAATTGTATTATCGTTCATTTTCTTTTGTGTTTGTTATTATTGACCAAATGTTGCTCCTGTAGGCAAGATGTTGAAATCTAATTGAATAAATTCCGCTGTTCTTGTTGGCTGTAAGTAGATAGATCCAACTAATTGGTTTCTATCGATTACGTCAGGAGTGTTATTACTATCGTCCATTACTACTTGGAATGCGTATAAACCTTGTCTTTGTTGAACTGACTCTAAGTAAGGGTTAACTTGACTTAGGAATTTATTACGAGTAACTTGCGTATTTGGTTCGAATACGATATTTTGACCAATTTGACCGATATAAGATTTTAAAGCGATTAGCAATCTTCTAACGTTAACTCTGTCTAAAGCAGAAGCTTTACCTTGTAGAGTCTTTTGACCGTAGATAACCGTACCAACTCCAGGGAAAGTAGCGATAGGATTAACAGAACCTTGATATAGTCTGTCTCTATCGTTAGAAGTTAATCTTCTTTCAGGTTGTAATACTGTTGTCATCGCTCCTCTGTTCAAACCTGCTGGTGCGAACCATTCTGCAGAAACCTTATCGTTGTATTCGTAGATTGCCGGTACTAATGTAGAAGCAGGAACAAAGTTAACTTTACCAGTTTCACGAGATCTGATTTGTACCCATGGCCAATAAGTAGCCGCGTAAGAGTTATCGAATGCTGCCGCTTGACCTAAAACTGTAGGGATGGATTGACCGTAACCAACCATATCAATTACTGCAATGTTGTCTCCACGAGTTTGGGCTAAATTTACAATGCTATTAATTTGACTAGACGCGTTTACGTTGGTCAAACCTGGAGCGTATATAATGTTAAATTGATAAGCGTCTTTGTTGCTCAATAAGTTGATAGCTGTGTTATAGTCCGGTGCGTTTAAACCTTGTATGTTAGTACTTGGTTGAGCTGAGTTATTTGCTACGTTTGGAATGTTTTCGAAGAAGTTAGATCCAGTTAAGCTAGCCATAGATTTACCGGTTGCACTTCCGAAAGATCCGTTAGTAGAACCTGATCCAACCAAAGGCATAGAACTTGTGTATTGAGATTGAACTTGGCCGTAAGAGTTGAAATAGCCTGGTGTAGGTAAATCGACTGACTTAACTCTAACGTATCTGCTCCTGTTTTGGTAAGAACCTGTAGTTTGTAAGTAAGCGTTTGATAAATCGTCGGTTGCTACTGTGTAAGCTTGATCACCGATTGTGTAAGCAATATAGTTTGATTGATTTGGGTCTAAAGATAAACCGTTCCATGTTTCAAGAACAGATTTATTATTTTGATAGTCATCACCGCGTCTAATAATCATGTTGAATATTCCAGATCCAGTGTCTACTGATGTAATTTCCCATCTTACGTTAGCGCTTGATCCTGAAACTAATGCTCCGTTTACAGCACTACCAGATAAAGATGCACTATTGTTATTCATTACTTCTCCTGAGGATAACGTTTCGAGTGTAAAAGCTATTACGTTTCCTGCAGCTTGAATACTCGCTGTTGCTGGAGTGAAAGAGCCTGAAGCGATTCTAGTAATTAACAAAGAATTTCCACCTTGTTCAAAATAGTTCAAAGCAGCCATGCTAGTTAAGTACTCGTAAGCAGCTCCTCCAGAAACGAATCCCGCTCCGAAAATAGCTTTGTATTGAGAGTAAGTTGTGACTAACGTTGGTATGTTGACTGGTCCAGTAACTGTAGGGCCTAATAATGCGGCGCCTGCTTGTACTGGTCCTTGGGTAATTTGCGAAAGGTCGTTTTCTGATAAGAATACTCCTGGGCTAATAAGTGTTTCGGCCATTTATATCGTTTTTTTCTAGTAATAAATATCAATACTTGATTCAAAACACTTTAACTGATTTCTCCTGTTTCTATATTAATGGAAACATCTCCGTATTTAGATCTGATTTCTTCGAAGACTTCATTTTCTTTTTGCTTTATTCTCTTAATCTTTGCTTTTAGTTCCTCTTGCTCTAATTCTATTGTAATTTTTTGATATTGCAATTGTCCAAGAGAAGACGCGATCTCTAAAGCGTCATTTTTGATAAGATTTATTTGCTGTAATTCTTCTGGTGTAAGTTGATTTGCCATAACTATCTTTGCTATAAATATGTAAAAAATATGGCCCGCTAATTGCAGGCCATTTACTAAATTTATTTTTTATTATTAATTTTCTACGGTTACTAACTTAAAGAAAATTGGGTACGCGCCTTCAGTTTTAACGTCTTCGAAGTCTTCCAATTTGAATTCTTTGTATTCCAAGTCTTTCTCTTCGCTTAAAAGAGCATTGAATTCGTTTTGAAATTCTATGAACTTAGGATTGTTTTCTCCTGAAGTGATGTTGCCACTATCGTCTTTAACGATATTGATGTACATAGGAATCGAAATGTTTCCTTGTTCGTCGCCTTCGCCGTGCTTCTTGATTAGGTCTTGTTTGATAGCCTCGCAAGACTCTTTCTCTGCTAGGGCTTTCTTTGCCAATTCGGTCAACCAGTATTTTGTGGTCAACTTTAACTTTTCTGCCAACAAGCCTTTGGAAGTCTTCTCTCCGGTCTGTTGATTCGTAACTCCGTTTAATTCAGCTTCAAGGTTATAAAACTCGTAAAGCTTTAAAGCAGTCTTTGCCATATACTATTTAGATTTTTTTGTTGCTGATTTCTTGGCCACTTTTTTGTTAGCCGCAGCTTTTGTTTTTACAGCCACTTTCTTTTCTACCTCTTCAACTTTTTTGATTAAGTCGTTTGCTGGTAATACTTTTGAGGCCTTGGCAGTAATTTCTTGAATCTCTTCTACTGCTGGAGCAACTGCTGCTTCAACTGATTCGATGGTGTCTTGTACTTTAGATTCTAATTCTTGAGCCACTTTAGAGATCTTTGATTTGTTTAGTATAACAGCTATAACTACTGCTATTACTACGATTGCAATTCCGAATAACATATTTTTTTAATTTTAGGTTGTTGTATATAAATATATAAGAATTTACGAAAAAATCTTTTAAGTAGAGCGCTATAAACTAGCTATTACTGAATTTTTAATTGCTAAAAAAGACTCTTCGTCAGAAGCACTCCACTTCATAGAGTCCTGTGAATCTGTTACTTTTTTGTTGTAATAAGACTCTTTTATAACGTTATTGCCACTACTTATATTTGTTGTATAGTAGACTTCAACTACTTGATAATTAGAACTGTCTAACATCATGTAGACGTCTCCTGCAATGTTTTTATAATATGTTTTCATATAATTTAAAATTTATTTTTTAAGGGCAAACAACATTTGAATTATCAGATACACCTGTAATATAAGTATCAGAGCCTATATAAACAAATGAATCTACTTGTGCATCACCATATTCAGTACAGTTATATTGATAATCTGAAGCCCCACCATTGACAGTAATTTGAGCTATAGCAGCATATCCAGCTACACTACCAACTTCTGTTTGTACTAAGTAACTAGAATCTACATTATATATGGTTCCTAAAGCTCCATTTGATGTTGTATAAACTACTTGTGTTCCGTTAACAACAATTGACATATATCCACTTCCACCTCCATATCTATTATAACTCCAACCTATTGAGAATACAGTAGGACTTGGAGATGCAGGAGGTGTAGGACTAGGAGTTGGTGTACTACTTGGAGCCGGTGTGTTGCTTGGTGCTGGTGTATTACTTGGTGCAGGAGTTACTGAAACTGAAGGAGTACTGCTTACTGATACACTAGGAGTAACTGAAGGACTAGGAGAACTAGTTACAGACGCTGATGGAGTAACTGAAGCACTTGGAGTTCTTGTTACACTCACAGAAGGAGTAACTGATGGAGATGTCGTTACTGAAACTGTTACAGATGGCGTAACTGAAGGACTAGTTGTGCTAGTTATTGAGACGCTTGGAGTAATAGAAGCACTCGGTGTTCTTGTAACAGATACACTTGGAGTTACTGATACACTTGGTGTTGCACTAATAGAAACACTTGGAGTAACAGAAGCGCTAGGCGTTCTTGATACTGTCACACTTGGAGTAACTGATACACTTGGAGTTGAGCTTATTGATATACTAGGCGTAACTGATACACTTGGAGTTGAGCTTATTGATATACTAGGCGTTACTGAAATACTAGGCGTAGCCGATATAGAAACACTTGGAGTAACAGAAGCGCTAGGCGTTCTTGATACTGTCACACTTGGAGTAACTGATACACTTGGAGTTGCAGATATAGATACACTTGGAGTTATGGATACTGTAACGCTAGGAGTCACTGATACGCTCGGAGTAATGCTTATAGAAGGAGTTACCGATACACTTGGAGTTACTGACACGCTTGGTGTAACACTAACACTAGGAGTTGCACTAATAGAAACGCTTGGAGTAACAGACACTGTTATGCTTGGAGTAACCGAAACACTTGGAGTAGCCGATATAGAAACGCTTGGTGTAACACTAACACTTGGAGTTGCAGATATAGAAACGCTTGGAGTTACAGATACACTTGGAGTTGCAGATATAGAAACGCTTGGAGTAATTGAAACACTAGGAGTTGCACTTATAGAAATACTCGGAGTTACTGTAATACTTGGAGTCAGCGATGGAACGACTTGATTTATCGCAAACGGTTGAATTATCATTATACCATTTTTTGTAATGATACGGAATAGATCTTGGTATTGTCGACTGCTATGAAAGAGAGTATGTCCGTACTTCCCGAAGGAGACGGTTGATACAAAGAGGAAGAAGGCTGTTTTATTGCGCTATTGAAAGTAACCGTATTTGAAGTATCGGTACTAATTACTACTACTGTCGAAATTCCAGGTTTTGAGTTAGAAGCGCTTATGTGAGTAGTGGCAGAGGCGGGCAATGTCACGGTAAAAAAACTGCCTTTACTGAAATCTAAACTCGCGGTACTAGACGCAACGGTAACTGCAATTACGTTGTTTGTAGTTGATCCGTTTATGTTTATAGAGCCTGTGACAAGCGCGTTAGAAGCGGTCAAACTATTCGACACGCTCATGTTACCGTTTACTGTCAAAGACCCGGTTATGATACCTGAGTATAATTTCATCTATTATTTATTTCTTAGTAAGTAACTCCCAATTGCTCTTCTGACGCTTTGTATTGTCTGCCTGTGGTGTCTGCGGCTTGAAGTTCTGCAGCTTTTGCCTCGCACTCCTCTAAAGTATCGAACTCGTAGATTGGATCTTCTGGGTTAATTCTTGCTACCCAGATTTGGTCGTTACCTGGAATGAATTGCATTAAAACGATGTATTTCATATTGTTTGTTTTGTATAAATATTATCGATAAAGTTGTTTGCGTAAGAGGCGGTTTGAGCGTAAGAACTAGACAGCGAGTTTGAAGCCGACATGCTACTGTTACCTGTTACTGTAATGTCTCCGTTGATGGTTAGAGAGCCGGTTATCGTTGGAAAGTATGTGATCATTAGTTAATGTTGTTTCTTTGTAAAATTGCTTTTAGAGCGTCGTTTTCTATTTTTAGTTCTTGGATTGCTTTTACTAAATAAGGAACAATTGAAGTGGTATTAATAGTCTTAAAATCTTCGTATGTTACATCTCCTATTGTTTCTTCTTTTTCATCCACATCGTCAGGGAATACGTTTTCATATTCTTGAGCTATAAATCCTATGTTATTTAACTTTTGTTTATCTTCCCAACTTCTTTTAGTTGCAAACTCTTCGGTATAATCAAACGATACTGGGTTTAATTGAGATATTTTATTAATAGCGTTTGTAAGAGCATTAATGTTTTGTTTAACTCTTCTATCTGAAGTGGTGTTCCATGTCGTTGTATTCCCGTAGTTATAATAGTTTGTATTACTTGTCCATATTACACCAGTTCCTCTATAACCTAATGCCGCTCCAGCATAACCATATAAGAAGGGTCCATTATAACCTGAATTATATTCTAAACTATGGTTCGAGTCAGATGCAAATCTTATTAATAATTTATTGTCATTTAATGCTGCATTTCCACCTACTAAATCTAATCTACAA
>Ga0209189_1000433_pt1 | contig 35038 bp, 26 predicted proteins | sample C_130820_EF_Meta_FD_187308 | JGI IMG/M metagenome (GOLD analysis project Ga0209189, IMG submission 187308) | Freshwater microbial communities from Lake Croche, Canada to study carbon cycling - C_130820_EF_MetaG (SPAdes) (version 3) | ecosystem: Environmental > Aquatic > Freshwater > Lake... | reverse complement strand
CCTCGAAGCGTCACCGGAACTTAGCTGCCGTGGAAAAAAGTCCTCCGGACGTTTTTCCACGGATGAAAACCTCCGGTTTTCGTGGGCCGTATGGCCGGACGGTATCGCGTGCGGCTGCCAGGGTCAAGGCACGACGGGTCGTCGCCACGGGCCGTCCGGCGGATCCGATGGCGAGGGACTGTTACGCTGCGGGCGGGGCGGAGCTCGTACGCGTCCGTCAGACCTCCCGGGGGAACCTCGATCCATGACACTCACGCTCCGCGTTGCGTGCGCCCTGCTCCTGCTCTGCGGCACGATCTGGCCGGCCGCGCCGGCCCCCGCGCAGGAGGCCCGGTTCGCGCCGCTGCTCCAGCCGTTCGTCGATTCCCACTCCCTCGCCGGCGCGGTGACGCTCGTCGCCTCGAAGGAGAAGGTGCTCGCGCTGGACGCGGTGGGCTTCGCCGACGTCGCCGCCGGCCGGCCGCTGGCGACCGACTCGATGTTTTGGATCGCCTCGATGTCGAAGCCGATCACCGGCGCCGCGGTGATGGTGCTCGTCGACGAGGGACACGTGAGCGTCGACGACCCGGTGGAGAAGTATCTGCCCGAGTTCCGCGGCCAGATGGTGGCCGTGTACCAGGACGACGCCACGAAACTCCTGAAGAAGCCCCGGCACCCGATCACGGTGCGCAACGTCCTCGCCCACACCAGCGGCCTCCCCTTCGCGTCGTCGGTCGAGCAGCCCACGCTCGACGGCCTGCCGCTCCAGGCCGCCACCATCAGCTACGCCCTCACGCCGCTCCTCTTCGAGCCCGACACGAAATACCTCTACAGCAACGCCGGCATCAACACGGCCGGCCGGATCGTCGAGGTGGTGTCGGGCATGCCCTTCGAGCGGTTCGTGGAGGAGCGGCTCTTCCAGCCGCTCGGCATGACCGACACGACGTTCTGGCCCGACGAGCGGCAGCTGGCCCGGCTGGCGAAGTCGTACCGGCCGAAGCCCGGCGCCGAGGCCCCCGAGCTCGAGGCGTTCGAGATCAAGCAGCTCCGCTCTCCGCTCTCCGACCGGGCGACGCGGCATCCGATGCCGGCCGGCGGCTACTTCTCCACCGCGTCCGACGTCGGACGATTCTGCCGCATGCTGCTCAACGGCGGCGAACTCGACGGCCGGCGCGTGCTCTCCGAGGGGGGCGTGCGGCAGCTGACGAGCCGGCAGACGCCCGAGGGGATCAAGGAGGGGTACGGACTGGGCTTCTCCACCAACGGCACGTCGTTCGGCCACGGCGGCGCGCACGCCACGAACATGACGATCGACCCGTCGACGGGCCTCGCCACCGTGTGGATGGTGCAGCACGCCGGCTACCCGGGCGACGGCGGCAAGGCGCAGGGGGAGTTTCAGAAGGCGGCACAGGCCGCCTTCGGCCGCCGGCCGGAGTGAGTCTGACGACGACACGGCGGGGTCTCCGCCGAGCCCGCGCCACCGGCTCCCGTCCGCCGCTTCGCGGCACCGTTCACCACTCGCCGCCGCGGTGAAACTTCCGCCGCGCGGCCGCGTTGAACTCGCGACCGGCGGCGGCCAGCCGCGCGAGCAGCTCATCCATGCCGGCCCCCGCCGCCGACCGGGCGGCGGCGATCACCGTGTCGCACTCGTTGGCGTCCATGAACGACGCGGCCTCGAGCAGACCCGTCTCGTCCTCCGGCGGGATCGCCAGGAAGCCATGCTTGTCGGCGTGCACGAGCTGCCCGGGCCGCACCTCCCGGCCGAACACCCGCACCGGCACGCCCCACTGCACCGGCGCCACGTGCGCGTGGCCCACGCACAGGCGCCGCGCCAGCGCCTTGAAGCCGGCGTTGGTCATCTCGTCGAGGTCGCGCACCGCCCCGTCGGTGATCGTGCCGACGCAGCCGAGCGCCCGGTGCGTGTTGGCGTTGACCTCCCCCCAGAACGAGCCCACGACCCGCGGCGCGTCGAGATCCTGCACCACCACGATCTTCGGCCCCGGCTGCCCGGCCACGTAGCGCCGGTAGTCCTCCCAGGCCTGCGGGCTTTTGTGCGCCGCCACCGACGGCTCGATGACGAGCGTCACGGCGTAGCCCACCATCGGCCCCATCTGCGGCATGAAGTCGCGGGTCTCCTCGGCGTTGCAGCCGTCCGCAGCCACGTCGTGGGCGGTGATCTGCTCCCAGCCGTTGTAGATCGTGGGCGTGTTCCAGCGCTTCAGACGCAGCAGGTCGGCGTGCGGGAGGGGCATGGGGGCGTCCTTGTCGGGGTGCCGGGACGGATGGCCGTCGATGTTCTATGCTGCTGCCGCGGTCCGCAAGGGCGTGGCCGCCGCGGCCCCGGCGGCGACGGCACCGCCGCGGGAACCGCCCACCCCGGATGTCCGTTCCCGGCCGCCGCGAGAGCCCCATGCACCGCGTCGTCATCACCGACTTCATCGCCGACGCGCTCGAGCCCGAGCGCCGCATCCTCGACGGCCTGGCCACGGTCGAGGCGCTCGACGCCTACGACGAGGAACAGTGCCGCGGCCGCATCGAGACGGCCGACGCGGTGATGATGTACCACAATCTCGCGCTCACGCGGGCGACCATCGAGCGGCTGGAGCGGTGCCGGCTGATCGTCCGCTGCGGCGTGGGCATCGACAACGTCGACCACGCGTTCGCCCGGTCACGGGGCATCGCCGTGGCCAACGTGCCCGACTACGGCACCGAGGACGTGGCCGACACGGCGATCGGCATGATGCTGGCGATGGTGCGGGGCATAAATCAGTACAACGTCCGCCTTCGCGACCGTCCCGATCCCTGGATGTACACCGTCACCGTGCCGCTCCGCCGGCTCCGCGGCCGCGTCTTCGGCGTGGTCGGCTTCGGCCGGATCGGGATCGCCGCCGCGTTGCGGGCCCGGGCGCTGGGCATGGAGGTCGTGTACTTCGATCCCTTCAAGCAGGACGGCTACGACAAGTCGATCGGCGCGCGGCGGGCCGAATCGCTCCGCGAACTCTTCGGGCAGGCGCACGTGCTGAGCATCCACTGCCCGCTCACACCCGAGACAGCGGGCCTCGTCGACGCCGAGACGCTCGAATGGCTCCCGCACGGCAGCTACCTCGTGAACACCGCCCGCGGCGGCGTCGTCGACACCGCCGCCCTCCCCGCCGCCCTCGCCTCGGGCCGGCTCGCCGGCGCCGCGATCGACGTGCTCGTGCAGGAGCCTCCGCGGCCCGACGACCCGCTCCTCACGGCCTGGCGGGATCCGTCGCACCCGGCCCACGAGCGGCTCATCATCAATCCGCACGCCGCCTTCTACTCCGAGGAGGGGCTGCTCGACATGCGCACCAAGGGCACCGACGCCTGCCGCCGCGCCCTGCTCGGCATGCCGCTGCGCAACGTCGTCAATTGACCCGCGGTCGCCGGAGGGAACCCCGGCACGCCCTGCCTGGCCGTGGAAAAATTCCTCCGGGACTTTTTCCAGGCAGGAAAACCTCCGGTTTTCACGGGAGCTTCGCTCCCGCGATCGCATCCCTGCGATCGAGCAGGCTGTTGGTCCACAGCCTGCTACGGGGCGAGCACCACCGCCACCGGGAGCGAATCACCGAACGTGGTGAAGTCGCGAAACGTCCAGACGACCTTCTTCTCGGGCGTGACCTCGATGATCTGCGGGTTGTCGCGGCCGGCGTGGCAGTTGACGAGGAGCGTGTTGCCGTCGGGCAGCCGCCGCACCTGCGTCACCCACGCCAGCACCATGCCGGGCAGGTCGCGCTGGCCGATCTGCCAGACGATCTCCTTGGCGGGTGTCACCTCGAGCACGCCGTGGCCGTTGCCCGTGCCGATGAGCGTGTTGCCGCCGGGGAGCCTGACCGCCGAGTAGACCTGGTTGCCGAACGCCTCCGGCCCGTGGCCGCCCGCCCGTTCGCGGCCGAAGAGCGGCACGTCGTATTCCCAGACGACGCGACCGTCGGCGTCATACTCGCGGACCGCGCCGTCGCGCTCATGGGCCACGAGGTAGGTGCCGGCGGGCGTGCGGCGCACGTTCCGCGTGTCGGAATGAGCGGACGGGTTCTTCACGGTGAGCGGGATCGTGCGGCGGATCGCGCCGGCGCGGTCCACCTCGATGATCCGCGCCGGCCCCGACTCGGCGATCATCGTGGCCCCGTCGGGCAGCCGCTCGAACGCATGCACCTCGACCTTCCGGCCCACGTTGTCCCCGGCCGCCGCGTCGTATTCCCAGGCCGTGCGCCCCTCGGCATCGATCTCGATGATCCGCGTCCAGCCGTCCTGGAAGAGCAGGTGGCCGTCGGGCAGGAGGTGGAGATCGTGGATGGCTCCGACGGGCCGCCGCCATTCGATACGGCCGTCGGGGGCGACCGCGGCGAGCGTGCGGGTGGAGGAATCGGCGGCGATGACGCGGCGGCGGGGGCCCGTCTGCTCGGCCGTCCGCGCGTCGGACGCGGCCGCCGGCGTTTCTGCGGCGCGAGCCGTCGGGACGGGCCCCGGCGACGGCGGCAGGCCGCTCGACGCCCCGAGCAGGGCCGCGGCTAGCAGGCTGTGGATCAACAGCCTGCTCGGTCGCAGGGATGCGATCGCGGGAGCGCAGCTCCCGTGAAAACCGCAGGTTTTCATTCCTGGAAAAAGTCCCGGAGGACTTTTTCCACGGCCAGCGAGCAGGCTGTGGATCAACAGCCTGCTCGGTCGCAGGGATGCGATCGCGGGAGCGCAGCTCCCGTGAAAACCGCAGGTTTTCGTGCCGGGAAAAAGTCCCGGAAGACTTTTTCCACGGGCTGCCAGGGCGACGGCGGAAACGCGGTGACACATGGCGGGCGGCTCCAGGGCGTTGACCGGCCCCCGCGACCGGGTCGCTGCGCACCGGCACGGCGACTCCCGGGGCGCACGGCCCCAGAATCTTGCCACGTTCGGCCCGCCGGGGAAACCCTCTCCTCCCCCTCCTCCCCCCGCTGCCGGCCGACGTTGCCGCAACGCGGCGGTTTGCGGCACAGTAGTTCCGCCCGGTCTCCCGGCCGATGACCTTGCCGCACCGATCCGGTGTGGCCCCCTCCCCCTTCGCTGCCGCCGACGACGCCCCAGGAACGCCCCACCCCATGAGCGCATCGCATCCCGCCCAGCCCGTGTCCCCGGCCCGCGCCCAGACGAGCCCGCCCCTCGCCGTGATCATGGCCGCGGGCAGGGGCACGCGGATGGGGGGCGATCTGCCCAAGGTGCTCTTCGAGGCCGCCGGCAAGCCGCTCGTGCGCTGGGTGCTCGACAGCCTCGCCGCGGCCGGCGTGCACGACCGGATCGTCGTCGTCGGCTACCGTGCGGCTTTGGTGGAAGCGGCGCTCGCGGGCCTGCCGGGAGTGTCGTTCGCGGTGCAACGCGAGCAGCGGGGCACCGGCGACGCGGTGGCGGCGGCGGCCGGGGCGATCGAGGAGCGGCTCCGCCGCGTGCCCCTCTCGGTCCGCCTGCCGGTGGTGATCGTCTGCGGCGACTCACCGATGCTACGACCCGCCAGCGTGACGGCACTGCTGGCCCGCTTCGAGGACTTGCACGCCGACTGCCTGCTCGGCACGGCGGTCACCACCGACGCCGCCGGCCTCGGGCGGATCGTCCGCGACGCGGCGGGGCGGTTCGAGCGGATCGTCGAGGAACGCGACGCCTCGCCCGCCGAGCGGCTCATCCGCGAGGTCAACATGAGCACCTACGTCTTCGAGGCCCGGGCCCTGCTGCACGCCCTCGCCCGGCTGGGCAACGCCAACGCCGCCGGCGAGTACTACATCACCGACTGCCCCGGGATGCTGCTGGCCGAAGGGAGGACGGTGGCCGCGGTCGACTGCCTCGACCAGAGCGAGACGCTGTCGGTGAACACGCCGGAACAGCTCGCCGCCGTATCCGCCGCCCTCGCCGGCCGCTGACGGGCCGATTCCCCGATCGATCGGCGGGCCACCGGGCCACGGCTTGAACAACCGCCGGCCGCCGGTCACAGTGGCGAGGCGATCTGGCCGTGAACGGGGCCGGCTCGCCTCGCAGGAATGCGATCCCGGGAGCGAGGCTCCTGAAAAACCGCAGGTTTTCGGCCGTGGGAAACTGCCCGTAGGGCTGTTTTCGAGCCGCCGGGAGCCCGAGCCGCCCCCTCCGCCAACGCGTGCCATGAACGACCTGAAGATCTTCGGCGGCCCGTCGAACCTGCCGCTGACGCAGGACATCTGCCGCTACCTGAACCTCCCCATGGGAAAGATCTCCATGGGGCGTTTTCCGGACGGCGAGATCTCCTGCAAGATCGACGAGGACGTCCGCGGCCGCGACGTGTTCATCGTGCAGTCCACCTGCCCGCCGGTGAACGAAAACCTGATGGAGCTGCTCGTCATGATCGACAGCTTCAAGCGGGCCAGTTCCTACCGGCTCACCGCGGTGATCCCCTACTTCGGCTACGCGCGGCAGGACCGCAAGGACGCCGGCCGCGTGCCGATAACCGCGAAGCTCGTGGCCAACCTGATCACGCGGGCCGGCGCCGACCGGGTGCTGGCCATGGACCTGCACGCCGCACAGATCCAGGGCTTCTTCGACGTGCCCGTCGACCACCTCTACGCGGCCCCGGTGCTCAACAACCACCTCCAGTCGCTCGACCTGCCCCACGAGGAACTCGTGGTGGTGGCGGCCGACGCGGGCAGCATCAAGCGGGCCGTGGGCCACGCCAACCACCTCGGCGCGCCCCTCGCCGTCGTCGACAAGCGCCGGATCTCCGCCGAGACGACCAAGAGCGCCAACATCATCGGCGCCGACGTCGCCGGGAAGATCGCGCTGATGTTCGACGACATGATCAGCACGGCGGGCTCGATCTGCTCGGCTGCGGAGGTCGTGCACCGCCACGGGGCGAAGGCGATCTACGCCGCCGCCACCCACGGCCTGCTCGTCGGCCCGGCGGTCGACAGGCTGCGGGCCGCACCGTTCGCGGGCATCGTCATCACCGATTCGATCCCGCTGCCCTCCGAGAAGTCCCTGCCCTCGATCACCGTGCTCTCGGTCGCCAGCCTCCTCGGGCAGGCCATCAAGCGGATCCACCGCAACGAGTCGGTGAGCATGATGTTCCAGTAGGCGGCCGCGAGCCTGCCGGCGGCCGCGTTTCCCGGCCGGCAGAATCGCCGTCCTCCCCCGACGGGCGAGCCGCCCGACCGGGCTCCCCCCGGCCGAACGCGGCCGATTCCCGGCCGACGGCGGTTCCGGCTTGCGAATCCGCGGCGGCGCGGCACAATGGTGCCCTTCCGCAGAGGAGATTTCATGAGCGATTCCGTCGAAGTGAAGCTGCGCCAGGCAACCGGTTCCCGGGAGGGTCGGAAGCTGCGCCGGCAGGGCCTCGTGCCCGCGGTGCTCTACGGCCACGGCGAAAAGTGCGTCAACCTGGTGGCCACCCGCGACCAGATCCAGGCCGCCGTCCGTCACGGCAGCCGGATCGTGGAGCTGAAGGGCGCGGTGAAGACCAGCGCCCTGGTCCGCGAGCTGCAGTGGGACACGTTCGGTGTCGAGCCGGTCCACGTCGACTTCCTGCGGGTCAGTGCCTCCGATCGCGTGAAGGTGCGGGTGCCGATCGACCTCCGCGGTGAGTGCCCGGGCCAGCGGGCCGGCGGCACCGTGAGCCTCGTGATGCACGAGATCGACCTCGAGTGCACCGCCGACGCCGTGCCGGAGCGGCTCCACGCCAACGTGGGCAACCTCCAGGTGGGCGGCTCCATCAAGGTGCACGACCTCGAGCTGCCCCGTGGCGCGAAGGCCCTGGCCGACGGCGAGTCGCCGGTCGTCACGTGCGCGGTGCAGGCGGACAAGGGCGAGGAAGCCGCCGCCGCGGGCGTCGCCGAGCCGGAGGTGATCGGTCGCAAGGCGGCCGAGGAAGGAGAGGCCGAAGCGGAGAAGTCCTGACGCCGTGTGGCGCGAGCCGGTGTTCGCGACGCCTCCTGAAGGGGTCACGTGAAGCTGCTGGTTGGCCTGGGCAATCCTGGACGGAGCTACGAGGGCACCCGCCACAACGTGGGCTTCGCCGTCCTGGAAATCCTGGCGCGCCGGGCCGGTTCACCCGCCCGACGGACGCGCTTCCAGGGAGAGGTGGTCCAGGCGACGCTGCGGGGCTGCCCGGTCCTGCTCCTCTGGCCGCTGACCTGGATGAACCTCAGCGGCTCGAGCGTGCTGGCGGCCCGGGATTTCTACAAGATCGGCGATGCTGACATGCTGGTGATCTGCGATGATTTCCAACTTCCCCTCGACACGATCCGGCTCCGGCCGGCCGGCTCGTCGGGTGGCCAAAACGGCCTCTCCGACGTGCTCAAGCGGCTGGGCACGACGGCGATCCCGCGGCTCCGCCTCGGAGTCGGCCCGCTGCCCGCGGGCTGGAAATCGGCCGACTTCGTCCTCGGAAAGTTCTCGAAGGGGGAGGCCGACGCAGCGGAGGTCATGCTCGAGCGGGCCGCCGACGCCGCGGAGGAGTGGACGGCCCTCGGTATCCAGGCGGCCATGAACAGGTACAACTGACGGCCACCGCCGGGCGACTGACAGGCCCGATGTGCCCGGGCCCCGGGCCCACCGACAGTCCCTCAGTCCCGCAACCCGTCCACAAAACAGCGTCAGACCACGAGACGACCCGAGCCCGACACACGCCCAGACCACGACACGCCCAGACCACGACACGCCCAGACCACGACACGAAGAACACGACACGAAGAAGAGGAGCACGCACGACATGCCGGTGTACGAGGGGATGTTCATTCTCGATCCGTCGAAGTACTCGCGGGATCCCGCGGGTTCGGCGCAGCAGGTGTCCGACATCATCAAGCAGCACGGCGGCACGGTGCTCGCCGCCCGCCTGTGGGACGAGCGAAAACTCGCCTACCCGATCAAGGGCCACAAGAAGGGCGTCTACTGGCTGACCTACTTCAGCATGGACGGCGCCGGCGTGACCCCGCTGGAGCGGCAGTGCGAGATCACCGACGACATCATCCGCAAGCTCATCCTGCGGGTCGATTCGCGGATCGCCGACGCGCTCGTGCAGCATGCGCTCGCCGGCGACACGGCCCGGCGGGCACCGGCCCCCGGCCCGGCGACGCCCGCTGGCGCCCCCGCGGCGGGTGGTGTGGCCGCCGAATGACGCCCCGGCCGCCGGGCGGCTTGCCGTCCCGGTGGCGAGCGCGTAGGATGCCGTCGCGAATTGTACATGCGTTCAGTTCTCCCTCGCGGGCATCCGGGTAACCGGACAAGCCGCAGAGCGGCACCGCGGGCGGAACCGTCGCGATCCCCACAACCACAGCGATCCGTCCGTCCATCATCGTCGATCCTCAGCAGGCATCACCAGGCCGTTCACGACGAATGGCCGTCCACCACCAACCACCGTTGGCGTGTGTCACGGCGAGCGTCACGGTGAGTGGGGCAGCGGCGGATGCGGCGGCGATCCAACCAAGGAGGCATGCGTCATGGCGAGTTTCAACAAGGTGATCCTGCTGGGCAACGTCACCCGCGACCCCGAGCTCCGCTACATCGCCAACGGCACCGCCGTCACCGACATCGGCTTGGCGGTCAACGACCGTCGCAAGACGGCCTCGGGCGAATGGGTCGAGGAGACCACGTTCGTCGACGTCACCCTCTGGGGACGCACGGCGGAGGTCGCGGGCGAATACGTCACCAAAGGCTCGCCGCTGCTCATCGAGGGCCGCCTCAAGCTCGACACCTGGGAGAAGGACGGCAAGAAAAACTCGAAGCTCCGGGTCGTCTGCGATCGCATGCAGCTCCTCGGCAGCCGTTCCGGCGGCGGCGAGGCGGGGGGTGGCGGCCGGGGCAGGAGCCGCCCTGCCGGCCGCGGTGCCGGCCCCGCATCGTCCCCCGCCGATGAGTACGATCAGACGGGTGGTTATGATGGGTCCGCCGATCAGCATGGCACCGACGTCGGTACCGACGTCGGTACCGACGTCGGCGCCGGCGTCGAGAGCCGAGGTGGCGACGACGACATCCCGTTCTGATCCGAACATTCTGATCTGCACATTCCCGACCGCGGGCGCCGGGCCCGACGGTCGCCGCACGACACCAGTCACACAAAACACCGCGGACATTCGACACGAGCCAGGCCTCCCATTCCGCCCTGGCGTTCCCTCCACACAACCCCTTCATCATCGATTCCCGAGGAGCCCTGCCATGCCGATGCAGTTTGCGAAGACCGTTCACGTGCCCGCGACACCCCGCCCCACGAAGGGCAAGCGGGGCGGCGTCGAGGTGCTTCTCGTGCACAACGTCGAGCATCTCGGCAAGCAGGGGGAGGTGGTCGAGGTGAAGCGGGGCTACGCCTACAACTACCTGCTGCCGCAGGGCCTGGCGACCGTGGCCACCGACCACCACAAGCGGATGGTGGAGAAGCACCGCGCCAAGCTCGAGGAGATCGCGCGGGAGCGGCTGGCGGGCCTCCGCAGCCAGCTGCAGGAGCTCATGCGGACGAGCGTCACGATCGAGGCCAACGCCAACGACGAGGGGCATCTCTACGGCTCCGTCGGATCGGTCGAGATCTCGCGGTCGCTCAAGCAGCAGGATCTCATGGTCACCGCCGACCAGATCATCCTCCAGGGTCCTCTCAAGGAGGTCGGCCTCTACACCGTGCGGGTGAAGCTGGCCCCGGAGGTGGAGGGCGATCTCAAGGTGTGGGTGGTGCCTTCGAGCAGCGACGCCGCCGCGAAATAGCGCCACGGCGGCGGCTGTGTCCCCGCGGCGGCTGTGTCCCCGTCATCCGGCACCGGCATGTCGGCGGCGCCGGCATGTCGGCGGTGGCAGGGCGATGGCGGCAGGGCGTGATTCGGAGCGACAGGGAGGTCGAAGCATGGCTGCCCCGCACGATCAGGTGCCTCCGCAACGTTCCGGGTCGAAACGGGACGGCAGCCGCGGAGACGGCAGCCGAGGAGACGGCAGCCGAGGAAACGGGTCGGGCGGCGCCGCAGCCGCCTTCCGCAGGCGACGTGGCGACGCCGAGGGGCCGCGGCCGGCGGCGGCGATCGACGCACGGGAGCGGCCCGCCAACGTCGACGCCGAGCGGGCCGTGCTCGGCAGCATCCTGCTCAAGCCCGACGTCTGCGACGACGTCGCCCTCGTCATCCGCCCGGAGGACTTCGCCGACGAGGCGCATCAGATCCTCTACCACCACCTGCTGCAGCTGCACGACTCGGGGAAGCGGGTCGACGCCACGATCGTGCTCGAGCGGCTGCGCACGCAGGGGGATCTCGAACGCGTCGGGGGGATCGCCGCCATCACGACGATCCTCGAGGCCGTGCCCCACGCGGCGCACGCCAGCCACTACGCCCACATCGTCCGCGACAAGGCGATGCTCCGCTCGCTCATCGACGCGAGCACCGACATCCTGCGCGACGCCTACGACGCCGCGGAGGAGCCGCGGGAGCAGGTGGCCCGGGCCGAGGCCCGCATCTTCCAGATCCTCGAGCACCGCAGCTCCGCCGAAGCCAAGTCGATCCATGCCGTGCTCGAGGAGGTGATGGTGCGCATGGACGCGCGCATGAAGCACGAGCACGCGCTCGGGGGCGTGGAGACGGGCTTCCACGATCTCGACTCGCTCTGCGGCGGCCTCCACAATTCGGAGCTGATCATCCTCGCGGCCCGGCCGAGCATGGGAAAAACCGCCTTCGCGATGAACATCGCGGAGCACGTGGCCATCGCGATCAAGCAGCCGGTGCTCTTCGTGAGCCTCGAAATGGCGAGCCTCGAACTGGCCGACCGCCTGCTCTGCTCCGCGGCGCAGGTCAACGGCCACCGGCTCCGCAACGGCACGATCTCCCAGGAGGACCGCCGGCGGCTCGTGCAGAAGTCGGCCGAGATCAGCGACTCCCCGCTGTTCATCGACGACACGCCCGGCCGCACGCTCACCGAGATCGCCGCGGTCGCCCGGCGACTGAAGCGAAAGAGCGGGCTCTCGCTGATCGTGATCGACTACCTGCAGCTCATCGAGCCCGACAATCCGCGGGATCCGCGGCAGGAACAGGTGGCGAAGATCGCCCGCCGGCTCAAGACGATGTCGCGCGAACTCGACATCCCCGTGCTCTGCCTCGCGCAGCTCAACCGGCAGGCCGAGGTGTCCCGCGACAACCGGCCGCGGCTCAACCACCTCCGGGAATCGGGCGCCATCGAGCAGGATGCCGACGTCGTGATGTTCGTCCACCGCGAGGAGTATTATCAGACGACCGACGAGGATCGGGAGCGGGTCAAGGGACAGGCCGAGATCATCATCGCCAAGCAGCGCAACGGCCCCATCGGCGACATCAAGCTGCTCTGGCAGCACGACTTCACCCGCTTCGTGAACCAGGAGCACCGGCCGTACGACGAGTTCGAGCAATTCTCGAACTTCTGACCGGCGGCCGGCAGCCGGCGGGCGCCTTCAGTCCGGCGTGTCGCGATGCCGTGGCGTCAGTCGCCGCGGGCACGGTCGACCGGCGGGCCGCCCGTCGCGGCCGCCGCATCGCGGGCGGCCCTGAACCCGGCGCTGCGGTCGGTGCCCGGCCGCACGTCGAGATCGAGGCCGTCGTCCTCGCCGCGTTCCAGCCGCTCCCAGGCGATCGCCCCCATCGCCGCATTGTCGGTGCAGAGGTGCCGTGGCGGGATGAGCACCTCGACGCCCCGCTCCCGCCCCAGTCGCTCGACCGACTCCCGCAGGAGCGTGTTGGCCGTCACACCCCCGCCGATCGCCAGCCGCCGGCAGCCGGTGCGATCGAGCGCCAGCGCGAGTTTCGCCAGCAGCGCGTCGACCGCCGCCTGCTGGAACGACGCGGCGAGGTCGGCCAGACGCCGGCCCGTGGGAGGGGGCACGTCGGCGGCCGCGCCGGGCGGCCGCACGAGGTAGCGGAGCGCCGTCTTCAGCCCGCTGAAGCTGAAGTCGAGACGCTCGCGATCGGCGGCCAGCGGCCGAGGCAGGCGGTGGGCCCGCGGATCGCCCCCCGCCGCCGCCCGCTCGATCTGCGGGCCGCCCGGATACCCGAGGCCCAGCAGGCTCGCCGCCTTGTCGAAGGCCTCCCCCGCCGCATCGTCGATCGTGCCGCCGAGCCGTTCCAAATCGAGCGGCCCGTGCGCGACGAAGAGCGAGGTGTGGCCGCCGCTGGCGACGAGGCCCACGCAGGGATAGGCCGACGCCGCACCGTGCGCCATCCGGCAGGCGTAGAGATGCGCCGCGACGTGATCGTAGCCGAGGATCGGGATGCCGAGCGTGGCGGCGATCGCCTTGCCCGCCGCGAGGCCGACGAGGAGCGACCCGACGAGGCCGGGCGTGACGGCCACGGCCACGCCGGCGAGGTCGGCCAACGCCACACCGGACCGCGACACGGCCTCGTCGATCACCGGGATGATCCGCTCCACGTGCGCCCGCGAGGCGACCTCCGGCACGACGCCGCGCCAGCGGGCGTGCAGCGCGTCCTGACTGGCGACCACGCTCGAGAGCACCTCGCGGCCACGGGTGACGACCGCCGCCGCGGTCTCGTCGCAGGTGGTTTCGATGGCGAGGAGGGGCACGGTCGCGGGGCTCCGCGGGACGGGTCGCGGCCGCGTTCCCGCGCCGGCACCGCCGTTCTACCACGGCCGGCCCGCGCCAGTCCGGCACCGCCGGCGGCAGGCCACCGGCGTCAGTAGTCGTACCACATGCCGATGCCGTAGCGATTCTGCTTGTAGAACGCGAACTGGTACTGCGGATCGGAGCCGGTGAGGTATTCGAACCCGATCCGGTAGAGCTTCTCGCTGCGCCGGCCGCGCCAGGCCCAGCCGGCCTGGACGCAGAGATTGCCCCCCCAGTCGAGCTCCTGCCGCGACATCGCGTTGATCGCCGCGAAGGGCGCGCCGTGGATGCCGGTGGGGCGGGCCTGGATCAGCTCCGCGCCGTATTGGAACTCCCACGGCTGTGATCCGCCCGCGTTGAAGAACGCCCAGCCCACCTCGCCGTAGAGCCGCAGCCAGTCGAAGAGGTAGTAGGAGTTTCCCCAGACGATGACGTCGCGGACGTAGTTGATGCGGGGGAAGAACGGATGCTTGAGCATCGCCTCGTCGCCGAGGTGGGCGCTGTTGTGGTAGTAGGCGAGCTTCGTCTGCCAGCGGCCGACGCCGTAGACCAGCGGCACGCCGAACCGGTAGTCGGCGCTTCGCAGGTCACGTTCGTCCTGCGGGTCGAGCCGCACGAACGCGGCGCCCTCGATCTGCACCTCGAAGCCCTGCGGATGGAGCACCGTGTCGGAGCCGTAGCGGACGATCGACGCCCGGCCGCCGAGCGTGGTGTCCCAGAGGGTGCCGTTCTTGATCGCCGGCTGGAGCGGATCGGCCGCGTAGTCCTGGTACCAGACCGTGCCGATCCGCGGCTCCTTCGGCCCGGCGAGGTAGCTCGTGTAGATCAGGTTGTTGGGCATGAGCTGCCAGTGCCACGGCCGCGGCGCCCACAGGTCGGCGAACTCCTCCGGGAATCCGGTGCCCGGCGCGAGGAAGCCCTCGGTGCCGTCGGCGGCCGCCTCGTAGGGCATCTCCAGTACCACCGGGCCTCCCGGCGACGTGGGGGGCAGCAGCCGCGGCAACGGCAGGCCGCCGGGCTCGTCGACCGCCACGGGGGGCGACGCCGGCGACGGCGTGGGCAGCACGAAAACGGGCGGCGGCTCGGACTGCGCGGCCGCGGGCGACGCGGCGAGGAGCATGCCGGCGACCGCCACGGCCGCGACCGCCACGACACCACGCACGCCTCCGCCGGCTGCCGGCGTCGGGATGGTTGGCGGCGGAGTGCATGCCATGGTCGGGGATCGCTGGCGGGTCGGCGTCGGGGGGCCCGGCTGCTTCCGGGTTGCGGAGCGGGTCCGAGGTGGCGAGACTATAGCGGTCCCTGGAGAAAGTCCGTCGAGGACTTTTTCCGGTTCGCGATCGCCCCCTCGTCGCCCGGGAGCCACCGCGATCGGGACGCCGTGCCTGCCGCCGGGCGGGTCGGGGTCGACAGGCCCGCGCAGGCGTCAGGGGGTCGGCCAGAGAGAGATCGGCTCGACTCCGGTCGTTTCGCCAGCCGCAGACGCCCCCGTCGAGCGAACGCCGCGCCGACCGCCGACATGGCGTCGCGGCGCGGAAGACGGGGCAAGCCTGCGAGTTTTCATTCCGCCCAACCTCCGCGCTTTCACACCTTCCCCCCCATGACGCACCCCGAGCCCGCCCCCCAGACTGACGTCGTCGACACCACGGCCGCGGCCCTCGGCCGGATCCCCAGCGGCCTGTTCATCGTCACGTGGCGCGTCACCGACGCCGCGCATGCCACGGGCGGCGCCGACCGCGGCATGCTCGCGAGCTGGGTGATGCAGGGTGGCTTCGATCCGCCGATGGTCACGCTCGCCATCGCCCCCGAGCGCGACCTCGTGGCGGCGATCGACCAGTGCCAGCCCTTCGTGATCAACGTGCTCGGCGAGTCGCAGCGGCCGCTGCTGGCCAGGTTCGGCCGGCCCGCGGCGCCGGGGCAGGATCCGTTCGAGGGGCTCGAACTCGACCGCACGCCTGCCGGCGTCGCGTCGCTCGGCGGCGCCGCGGCCTGGCTCGAATGCCGGGCCGCCTCGCAGACCGGCGGTGGCGGCGGACCGTCGGGAGACCATTGCATCATCCTCGCCCGCGTGGTCGCGGCCGGCGCGGCCCCCGAACGCCAGCCTCTGGTGCATCTGCGCCGCAATGGTCTACGTTACTGACCCCCTCACCCCACCGGGAGATCCCGCGATGCGACGTGACGCCCTCATCCCCCAGCGGACCGCAGCGGCGACGCGTCGGGCCGTCCTCTTCGGCGGCATCGCCGCGATCGCCGCCGCCACGCTCCTGCCGGGCTGCTCCACGCAGAAGCCGGCGGCCGGGCCGGCCGCGGGGGGCGCCGCGACGCCGGCCACTCCGGCGGCGAAGCGATTCATCTTCCTGACCAACGGCGACGACCCCTTCTGGGACGCCTGCAACGCCGGGCTCGTCGAGGGGGCGAAGCGGTTCGACACGGCCTCCCGCGGCATCCGGGTGGTGATGGAGAAGAACAACGGCACCGCGCAGGGACAGATCGAGAAACTCCGGCAGTTCGGCAGCCAGTCGGACGTCGCCGGCGTGGCGATCTCGGTGATCCAGGCGGAGAACGCCGCCATCGTCGAGGAGATGAAGAACCTCGCCGCCAAGGGGGTGAAGGTCATCACCGTCGACGGCGACGTGAACCGCGACAAGTTTCGCGACGCGCGGCCCTTCTACATCGGCACCGACAACATCGTCGGCGGCCGGCTGCTCGGTCTCGCGGCGCGGCGGCTGCTCGAAAGCCGTGGCAAGTCGTCGGGGGGCTACGTGCAGTTCGCCGGCTTCACCGACAACGACAACGCCCGGGCGCGGATGAACGGCTTCAAGGAGGCGGTCGGCGACGGCTTCAAGGAGGTGGACCGCATGGCCGACGAGATGGACCTCTCGAAGGCCCGCGACAACGTCCGCACGGCGCTCGTCAACCACCCCGACCTCACGGCGCTCGTCGGCATCTGGGCCTACAACGCCCCGGCCATCGCCGAGGTGACGCAGGAACGGGGCGTGCGTGACCGCGTCACGATCGTGACGTTCGACGCCCAGGCCTCGGCCTTGAACCACATGGCCGACGGGCGGATCGACGCGATGGTGGTGCAGAATCCCTTCGAGATGGGCATCCAGGCGGTGCGGCTGCTCCAGGCGTTGCACGCCGGCGATGCGGCGACGGTGACGGAGATGTTTCCCAACCAGGGCAAGGCCGACGGCGACATCTTCACCACCGGGCTGCGGCTGATCCATCCGGACGGAAAGACGCCCCTCGGCGGCCCCGACGCCCGGCCGCTCGGCATCGAGAACGTGGAGGTGATGCCGCTCCCGGCGTTTCGCGAGTGGCTGACGAAATACGGGCTGACGAGTTCCTGATCCGCCGCGGCCGCCCCGTCCCGGAGCCAGCGTCATGCCAGCGCCGCACGCATCGCCGCGAGGATCGTTCCTGCTGCGTCCCGGGGAATGGGCCCTCGTGGCGGCCATCCTCCTCGCGATCGCCCTCACGACGATCGTCGACGCGAACCACAGCTACTGGTTCCGGCCGCTCGAGAGCCTGCGGGACATCGCCCGCAACACGGCGCTGCTGGGCATCTTCGCGCTCGGCGCCACCGTCGTGATCATCGCCGGCGGCATCGACCTCTCCGCCGGATCGATGATCGCCCTCTCCGGCACGATCTGCGCCACGACGATGCTGGCGCTCAAGCCCGCGGAGATGATCGGCTTCAAGCCGGTGGGGCCGGCGGCGGTGGCGGCGGGCTGCGCGGCGAGCCTGCTCGCCGGGTTTCTCGTGGGCACGCTCCACACCTGGCTGATCACCGCGGTGCGGCTGCCCCCCTTCATCGCCACGCTGGCCACGCTCGTCGGCCTGCGGAGCCTCGCCCGCGCCCTCTGCGAGAGCACCACCGCGGCGCTCACGCCCACGAAGAACGCCCTCGTGAACGTCTCCGACCCCTTCTTCAAGGCCGTCCGCGACAACGTCTGGATCCCGGTCGCCGTCTTCGCCGTGCTGGCCGTGGCGACCTGGCTGGTGCTCACGCGGACCGTGCTCGGCCGCCACCTCCAGGCGCTCGGCGGCAACGAGCAGGCGGCGCGCCTGGCCGGCATCCGCACCGACAACGTGAAATGGTTCGCCTACTGCTTCGGGGCGATGACCGCGTCGCTGGCGGGGCTCTTCTACGTGGCCAACGAGTCGGTGGCCCAGCCGGCGCTGCAGGGCCGCGGGCACGAGCTCAACGCCATCGCGGCGGCCGTCGTCGGCGGCTGCTCGCTCGCGGGGGGCGTCGGCACCGTGCCGGGCACCGTGCTCGGGGCGATCTTCCTGCGGGTGGTGATCGACGCGGTGTCGAAGATCATCAAGACCGGCGCCGACGTCTACGAGGGGCTGATCGTCGGCGTGGTCGTCGTGATCGCCGTGACGTTCGCGCAGGTGGGCCAGATCGCCCGCGGGGGCCGCCGCCTGCTGCCCGGGGCGCTCGGACTCTGCGCGATCCCCACCCTCGCCCTGCTGGCCGGGGCCATCGTGGCCATGACCGCCGGACCGCGGGCCGGGCTCGCCGCCGGCCTCGCCGCCGTCGTGCTGCTCGGCATGCTGCGGCTCTGGGAATCGCGGACCGCCGCCTGACACCGCGAGGCACCGATGCACCGGCCGGAGGGGAGCACGACCGCGGACGCCGCCGCCCCGGCCGTGTCGATGCGCGGCATCACCAAGCGGTTTCCGGGCGTCGTGGCGCTCGAGGACGTGACGATCGAGGTGCGCGCGGGCGAGCTCCACGCCATCTGCGGCGAGAACGGCGCCGGCAAGAGCACGCTCATGAAGATCCTCTCGGGCGTCTACCAGCCCGACGACGGGGAGCTGGCGATCGGCGGGCGGCCCGTGCGGTTCGCCGGCACGCGCGACGCCGAGCGGGCCGGGGTGGCGATCATCCACCAGGAGCTGGCGCTCGTCGAGGATCTGTCGGTGGCCGCCAACGTGTTCCTCGGCCGCGAGAAGCGGGGTCCGCTCGGGCTCCTCGACGACCGCGGCATGCAGGTGGAGTGCGGCCGGCTGCTCGAGTCGCTCGAGTGCCACGTGCCGCCGGGCACGCGCACGGGCAGCCTGCGGGTGGGCGACCAGCAGCTCGTCGAGATCGCCAAGGCGTTGTCCCTCGACGCGTCGATCGTGGTGATGGACGAGCCGACGAGCGCGCTGACGGAGGCGGAGTCGGCCCGTCTCGAGCGGACCATTCACCGGCTGCTCGCGCGGGGCACGACAATCCTCTACATCTCGCACAAGATGGACGAGGTGTTCCGGCTCGCCGACCGGATCACCGTGCTCCGGGACGGCCGCCATGTGTGCACGGTGGATCGCGCCGCCACCAGCCCGCGGCAGGTCACCGGCTGGATGGTGGGCCGCGACGTGGCCGACCACGACGGCGGCCGCGGCCGCACGCGGGGCGATCGGCTCCTCGAGGTGCGCGATCTCACCCTGCCCTGGCCCGAACACCCCCGCGGCTACCGGCTCGCCGACGTGTCGCTCGACCTGCACGCCGGCGAGATCCTCGGCGTGGCGGGGCTGATGGGGGCGGGCCGCACGGAACTCCTCGAGACGATCTTCGGGGCCGCCGAGCCCACCTGGACCGGCGTCATCCGGCTCGACGGCCGGCCGGTGCGGTTTCACCATCCGCGCGAGGCCTGCGCCGCCCGGATCGCGATGGTGACCGAGGACCGCAAGCGGCTCGGGCTCTTCCCCGACCTCGACGTGGCGGGCAACGTGAGCCTCTGCAGCCTGCGCGACGCCCTCGAGGGGGGCCTGCTCTCCCGCCGCCGCGAGGAGGAGCTCGTGGCGGCGCCGATCCGCGACACCGGCGTGAAGACGCCGGGCCCCCACGCCGCGATCACGGGGCTCTCCGGCGGCAACCAGCAGAAGTGCATCATCGGCCGCTGGCTCCTGACGCGGCCCCGCGTCCTCCTGCTCGACGATCCCACGCGGGGAATCGACGTCGGCGCGAAGGCCGAGCTCTATGCGCTCATCGACCGCCTCTGCCGCGACGGTCTCGGCGTGATCCTCACCTCGAGCGAGCTGCCGGAACTGCTCGCGTTGGCCGATCGGATCGTCGTACTGGCCGAGGGACGGCTCACGGCGGAGTTCGCCCGCGCGGAGGCCACGGAGGAGCGGATCATGCAGGCGGCGACCGGCGGCTGACGGCCCCCTCGCGGGGCTGCCGGACGGCGAGGTACCCGGCCCAGTCCCAGGGCGGCACCACGGCCCCCTCCGCCACGCCCCAGGCTGCGAGCGCCGCCTGCAGCCGGTCGCACTCCCGCCGCAGGCCGGCCGCATCGGGGCTCCCATCCACGGCCGCCGCCCGCCGGGCGACGAGCGGCAGCGTGCCCGGCCACGCCCGCCACGCCTCGTGCGGCAGACCTTCCTCGGGCAGATCCACAACGAGGCAGTCAGGGCCGCCGGCACCATCCCCCGCGCCGACGATGCCGCCCGCGGCGGGCGGCGGCAGCGTGCCGTCCACCTCGACCGCCAGCGGCGTCGTTCCCCGCACCGGCCGCACCGCGGCGGCGATGGCCGCGGCCTCCCCCGGCGGCAGGCGTCGCGGCAGCACCAGAAGCACCACCGACGGGTGCATGGCCCAGGCCGCGACCCGGGCGGCGGCGGCGACGCGGTCGGCGTCGACCGCCAGCCGCGCCACGATCGCCACGCCGGCCCCGTCGGCGGCGCCGCAGGTGTCGGCCGCGGGCTCGACGAGCTCCACCGCGGCGGCGAGCCGCCGCAGCGTTGCGGGATCGAACGCGTCGCCCGTGCCGGCCACGCCGCGGGGCACCCAGCGGCGCCCCTCGAGCCAGAGCGACCGGCCGCGCACCCCGAGCCGGCGCAGGCCGACGAGCCGGTCGATCACGGCCGGTTCGCGGTCCGCCGTTTCGACCCGCAGGCGGAGCCGGTAGAGATTCGGCAGGGCGGGCGACCAGTAGGCCGGCTCCGTGAACACCCCCCGCACCGCCGCGGCGTTCGGCGGCAGCGTGGCCGCCATCGGCGCGAGCGTCACCGTGGTGGGCAGCGTCGACTCGCGGCCGCGCCAGGGCCCCGTGAGCGTGCCCGTGACGACCGGACCGGCGCCACGGGCGTCGGGCAGCGTGACGATCAGCACGAGCTCCGCCCGCATGTCGTCGGCCCGGCCCGCGACGATCTCGAGCCGCGGCGGTGCCGCCCCCGCCGTCACGACCGCGTCCCGGCGGCGAAGCGTTCCCGGGCCATGTCGCCGATCCGGCGGAGGTCGAGCTTCCCCGACCCGAGCACCGGCAGCTCGGGGATCTCGGCGAAGCTGTCGGGCGAAGGCACCCAGAGGTTGGGCAGGCCGCGCTGCGACAGCGATCGCACGACCTCCCGCGGATCGCGCTGCGTCGGCAGATGGAAGACGACGAGCCGCTCCCCCTTGGCCGCGTCGGGCACGGCCGTGACGACGGCGAGCAGCTCGCCGTCGCCGGCGCCGAGCGCCTCGTTGATCGCCTCCTCGACGGAGAGGTGGGGCACCATCTCGCCGCCGATCTTGGAGAAGCGGCTCTCGCGGCCCGTGATCGTGATGAAGCCGTCGGCGTCGAGCCGGGCGACGTCGCCCGTGCAATACCAGCCGTCCTTCACGACCCGGGCCGTGAGGTCGGGCCGGCCGAGGTAGCCCTGCATCACGTTGGGGCCGGTGATCCAGAGCAGCCCCTCCGCGCCGATGGGCAGGTCGTGCAGCCCGTCCCGGTCGGTGATCCGCGCACGGCTGCCGGGAATCGGCTGGCCGACCGTGCCTTCGCGGGCGTCGGGGGGCCGCCCCGGCACGTGCCGCGCCGGAGGCACGTTGACCGCCACGAGCGGCGAGAGCTCGGTGGCTCCGTAGGCCTCGCTGGGCCGCACGCCGAACTTCCGCTCGAAGGCGTCGCTCACCTCGCGCGGCAGCTTCTCCGCGGCGCCGAACACGACCTCGAGCGTGGAAAAGTCCTCGGCCGGCGTCCGCCGCGTGTAGATCCGCAGGAACGTCGGCGTGGCCATGAGGATCGTGGCGTGGTGCTCGCGGGCCAGCCGACCGACGACCTGCGCGTCGCGCGGGTCGGTATGGTAGACGACGGCGGGTTCGAGCGCGAGCGGCGTCCAGAGCGTGGTCGTGTAGCCGTAGGAGTGGAAGAACGGGAGCACGCCGAGGGCCACGTCGGCGGCCGAGAGGTGCAGGAGGGCGTCGATGGCGCGCACGTTGGAGCCGACGTTCTCGCCCGAGAGCACCACGCCCTTCGGATCGCCGGTGGAGCCCGACGTGAAGATCACGGTGAGCGGGTCGTCGGGCCGGATGCGGTCGAGGCCGAGCACCCGCTCGAGCACCGGCAGCGGCGCGAGCGTGGCGAGCGCGGCGGCACGGAGCGTGTCGAAGGTCGTGAGCCGCGTCCGCAGGTCGCCGGCGTCGAGCAGCCGCGGACCGCAGTCGAGCTTCACCCGCGCGAGGAACGCCGGGCTCGAGATCACGTGGGCGAGCCCCGCCCGCTCGATGCAGACGTCGAGGATCGACTGCGTGGAGGTGTAGTTGAGGTTCACCGCCACCCGGCCCGAGAGCGCGAGCGCCGCGTTGACCACGGCACCACCCACCGTCGGGGGCAGGAGCACGCCCACCATCCGCTCGTCGGCCGCGAGCACCCGCTCGAGCACGCTCTGCGCGGCGAGGATCCTCGTGAGCAGTTCCCGGCCGGTCACCCGGGTGCCGAGCGAGTCGGCCATCTTGAGCCGTCCCGCGGCGCTGCGGCAGGCGCGGAGCAGCCTGCGTTGCAGCACCATCGGCTCGTCGGACGCGACTGGCATCGGTGGTGGCGGAGCCTCGCGGGGCGGCGGCGGGCGGGCTCGTTGCCCGATCCCCGGCAGGCATTAGAATCGCCCGGGCCGGCGGCGGCCAGACGCGGCCCCCCGCCGCATTCCGCCCGCTCCCCCGCTCCCTCGTCGCCCCGACCGCCCCGGACCTGCCATGCCCCGTTACCTGCCCGCGCGGATCGAGCCGAAGTGGCAGGCCTGGTGGGAGGAGCACGGCACGTTCGCGACGCCGCGGCTGCCGGGCGCCTGCAAGCGGTACGTGCTCGACATGTTCCCCTATCCGAGCGGGGACGGCCTGCACGTCGGCCACCCGGAAGGCTACACGGCCACCGACATCGTCTCCCGCTTCGAACGGATGCGGGGCACGACGGTGATGCACCCGATGGGCTTCGACGCCTTCGGCCTGCCCGCCGAAGAGCACGCCATCCGCACCGGCACGCCGCCGCGCGAGAGCACGGAGCGGAACATCGCCACCTTCCGACGGCAGCTGAAGATGCTCGGCTTCAGCTACGACTGGGGCCGCGAACTGGCCACGACCGATCCGGAGTACGTCCGCTGGACGCAGTGGATCTTCCTGGTGCTCTTCGACACCTGGTTCGATCCCGTGCGGCAGAAGGGCCGGCCGATCGCCGAGCTGCCGATCCCCGCGGCGATCGCGGGGCAGGGTCTGGCCGCTGTCGCCGCCTGGCGCGACGCCCACCGGCTCGCCTACCAGTCGGAGGCGCCGGTGAACTGGTGCCCCGCGCTCGGCACCGTGCTGGCCAACGAGGAGGTGATCGGCGGCGTGAGCGAGCGGGGCGGCCACCCGGTGGTCCGCATCCCGCTGCGGCAGTGGATGCTGCGGATCACCGCCTACGCCGACCGGCTCGAGCGGGAGCTCGAGGGCCTCGACTGGCCCGCGAGCATCAAGAAGCTGCAGTGTGACTGGATCGGCCGCAGCACGGGCGCCGAGGTCGACTTCCTCATCGCTACGGCGGACGGGGGAGACGACGCGGCCTTCACGGCATGGAGAGGCGCCCGGCAGGGGTCGGGCTTCCCCGAGAAGCCGGGCACGGACGTGCTGCGGATTTACACCACCCGCCCCGACACGCTCTACGGCGTCACCTGCATGATGATCGCGCCGGAGCATGCCCTCGTCGACGCGGTCACCACGCCGGCGCAGCGGGCCGCCGTGCATGCCTACCGCGAGGCCGCCGCCCGCAAGAGCGACCTCGACCGCACCGACCTGGCCCGCGAGAAAACGGGCGTGTTCACGGGAGCCCACGTCATCCATCCGCTCACCGGCGGCCGGGTGCCGGTGTGGGTGGCCGACTACGTGCTGGCCACGTACGGCACCGGCGCCATCATGGCCGTGCCGGCCCACGACGAGCGCGACTTCGAGTTCGCCCGGACGTTCGGCCTCGACGTCGTCACGGTGGTGGAGCCGCTGGAGCCCGCAGGGGCGGCGGGCGCCGCATTCGGCCGCCTGTTCAGCGGCGAGGGCCGGGCGGTCGCCTCCGGCCCCTACACCGGCCTCGCCACCGCCGAGTTCATCCCCCGGGTGGCGGCCGACCTCGCCGCCGCCGGCCTCGGCCGCGCGGCGGTCAACTACAAGCTCCGCGACTGGCTCTTCAGCCGGCAGCGCTTCTGGGGGGAGCCGTTCCCGATCCTCCACGAGCTCGACGCCGCGGGGCGGCCGACCGGGGTCATCCGGGCGGTCGACGAGGCGGAGCTGCCGGTGCGCCTGCCCGACCTGACCGACTACAAGCCGGGGGACACGCCCGATCCGCCCCTCGCGCGGTCGCCGGCCGACTGGCTCATCGTCGAACGCGACGGGAAGCGGTATCGGCGCGAGACCAACACCATGCCGCAGTGGGCCGGCTCCTGCTGGTACTACCTGCGGTTCCTCGATCCGCGGAACGACCGCCGTTTCATCGACCCGGAGGTGGAGCGGGCCTGGATGCCCGTCGACCTCTACGTCGGCGGCGCCGAACACGCGGTGCTCCACCTCCTCTACTCGCGGTTCTGGCACAAGGTGCTCTTCGACCGCGGGCACGTCTCCCACCCCGAGCCGTTCGGCCGGCTCGTCAACCAGGGGATGATCCTCGGCGAGATGGAGTTCACCGGCTACCGCAGCGCGAAGGGGGGCTGGGTGCCCGCCGGCAGCCAGACCGACGCCGACGCGCCGTGCCGGGTGCCGGCCGACCAGGTGGAGAAGCAGGGGGAGCACTTCGTGCTGCGCGACGCCCCGCGCATCCGCGTCGAAAGCCGCGCCTACAAGATGTCGAAGAGCCGCGGCAACGTCGTCAACCCCGACTCCGTGGTCCGCGAGTTCGGGGCCGACTCGCTGCGGCTCTACGAGATGTTCATGGGTCCGCTCGAGGCGACGAAGCCCTGGAGCACGGCCGGCGTGGGAGGCGTCCGCGGTTTCCTCGACCGCTGCTGGCGGCTGGTGGTGGACGAGCGGGCGGATGGCGTCGTGCCGGCCCCGCAGGTGGTCGACGACGAGCCCGCGCCGGACCAGCTCCGCGAGCTCCACCGCATGGTCGACAAGGTCACGAAGGACATCCCCGCGCTCTCGTTCAACACGGCGATCGCGCGGATGATGGAGTTCGTCAACTTCTGCACGCCGCTCGAGCGCCGGCCGCGGGCGATCCTCGAGCCGTTCGTGACCGTGCTCGCGCCGTTCGCGCCCCACCTCGCCGAGGAGCTCTGGGAGGTTCTCGGCCGCCCGGCGCCCGTGTCGCTCGCGGCGTGGCCCGCGGTGGACGAACGCTGGCTCCGCGACGACACGGTCGAGATTCCGGTGCAGGTGCAGGGGAAGCTCCGCAGTCGCGTGCTCGTGCCGGCCGACGCCGACGTGGAGGCCATCAAGGCGGCCGCGGCGGCCGATCCGCGGATCGCGGAGCTGCTGGCCGGCCGCGAGATCGCGAAGGTGGTGGCGGTGCCGGGCCGCCTCGTGAACTTCGTGCTGAAGGGCTAGCGGGCAGCGGGCGCCCCGGCGTTACCGGAGGCGACTGCAACTCAGCGCGACCCGCTCGAGTGAATCAACGGCGAGGAGGGGCGGCAAAAGTCTCCTCGTTCGGCCGCGGCGGCCTCCACTCGGGAAGCGTTCGCCGCCCCCCCTCGCCTCGAGATCCGTGGGGCGAACTCTTCGATCTCGCACATGACGGTCCGGCACTGTCTGAATCCGGTGGAGGGGCCGCCCGCTGCCCCGTGAGACGGCGTAGGCCGCCAGCGCAGGCATGGATGCCGGAGCGCAGCCGGCTTCGAGTGAGCTGAAGGCCCAGCGGAGCGAATCGAATTCACTTCGATTCGCGGGAGCGACATTCCAGGCCCCTCGGGCCTGGAATCAAGCAACACAGGGCGGAAGCGAGCGTCCGGCGAGCGGGGCGGCGGGCGGCCCCGGGCGTCACCGCATAAAGTCCCGGCCGCCCGCGGCACGGAAGACGGCCGGAGTCGAGATTGGCGATCCCGGCGGGTTGCCGTAGGCTGACGGGCCGGTGGCGGATCCTTTCGCGAGTCCTTCTTTCGGGTGGAACGGCATGAACGTGCGACGCGTCTTGGCACTGGTGCTGGGGGGTGGCCGGGGCACGCGGCTCTTTCCCCTGACCCGCGATCGTTCCAAGCCCGCCGTGCCGCTGGCGGGGAAGTACCGCATCATCGACGTGCCGCTGTCCAACTGCATCAACAGCGGCGTCGAGCGGATCTACGTGCTCACGCAATTCAACTCGGTAAGCCTCCACCGCCACATCCGCCGCACCTACACCTTCGATCCGTTCAGCGGCGGCTTCGTCGAAATCCTCGCGGCCCAGCAGACGATCGACAACGCGGGCTGGTATCAGGGCACGGCCGACGCCGTCCGCCAGAACCTCCGCTACCTGCAGCAGCCTGACATCCACCACGTGCTGATCCTCTCCGGGGACCAGCTCTACCGGATGAACTACGCCGACATGCTGGCCACCCACCTGGCCGCCAAGGCCGACGTCACGATCGCCGGTATCCCGGTGCACGAGGAGGCGGCGTCGGCGCTGGGCATCATGCGGCTCGACGGGCAGGGCCGCGTCGAGGGATTCCTCGAGAAGCCGCAGCGGGCCGCCGAGCTCGACATGGTGCGCACCGATCCGCAGTGGATCGAACGCCAGGGCATCCGCGCCAACGGCCGCTCGCTCGTGGCGAGCATGGGCATCTACCTCTTCGATCGCGACTGCCTCGTCGACCTGCTGACGAAGACCGACTACCAGGATTTCGGCCGCGAGGTGTTCCCCGCGTCGATCCGCGCCCGCAAGGTGCAGCTCCACCCGTTCGACGGCTACTGGGAGGACATCGGCACGATCCGCTCCTACTACCAGTGCAATCTCGATCTCGCCAGCCCCGCACCCCCCTTCGAGATGGCGCTGCCCGAGGCGCCGATCTACTCGCGCGGCCGCTTCCTGCCCCCCTCGCGGATCGACGGCGCCACGGTGCGGCACAGCCTGCTGTCCGACGGCTGCCTCGTCGAGGAGGGCGCCGTGATCGAGAACAGTGTCGTCGGCCTGCGCTGCCGGATCGGCCGCGACGTCGTGATCCGCAATTCCGTGGTCCTCGGCAACGACTTCTTCGAGACGGCCGACGACCTCGCCACCAACGCGGCCAAGGGCCTGCCACCGATGGGGATCGGGGCCGGCACGGTCATCGAGGGGGCGATCGTCGACAAGAACGTGCGGGTGGGCCGGGGCGTGCGGATCGTCAACGACCACGGCTGCGAATCGACGGCCGACGACGCCCGCTTCATGATCCGCGACGGCATCGCCGTGGTGCCCAAGGACGCCGTGCTGCCGGACGGTTGGAAGCCCTGACGCGGCCGCTGCCGACGCGATTCCGCCGGAACCACGGCGGCATCATGGCGACGGCGACTGCGACAGCGATTCGAGGTAGTCGAGCAGCGAGGCGAACTCGCGCACCGTGAACGTGCCCATGAGTCCCGTGGGCATGATCGACGTCGGCAGCTTGTGCCGCTCCTCGATCGCCGCGGCATCCAGCACCACCTCCTGCCCGGTGGCGGTGCGGATCCGCACCTCCTCGGCGCCCTGCAGGCTGACGTAGCCCTGGTGCAGCGTGCCGTCGGCCATCACGAACACCTCGCTGGCGAACCCCTGCGCGATCGACTTGTCGGGGTTGAGGATCGCCTCCACGAGTTCGCGGCGCTTGTACGTGCGGGCGATCGAGCCGAGGTAGGGCCCCTTCTGCGGCTGATCCTGGCGCACCGTGTGGCAGGTGCCGCAGGTGGCCCGGGCGAAGACGGCCTCGCCGGTGGCCTTGTCGCCCGCGGCGGCGAGCACGGCGGCGAGCGCGTCTGCGGACGACACCGTCACGAGCTTCGGCGTGGCGTCGGTCACCCGCACCAGACCGAGCGTCTTCACGGCCCGGGCCGCCGCACCGCGCACGTCGCCGTCGGCATCGTCGAGCGCCGCGAGGATCCTGGGCGCCCAGGCCCGGTGGCGGATGGCATCGGCCGCCTCGAGGGTCTGGATGCGGCGGCGCGGCCCCGATTGCCAGCCGGCCTCGAGCGCCGCGGTCGCCGCTGCGCGGGCCTCGGGGGCGGCTCCGCCGCGGGCGGAGAGCGCGAGCAACGCGGCATCGGCCCAGCGTGACGCGGGGCCCCGCAGCGTCTCCGCCTCCCGCTCGAGGAACGCATGATGCTGGTCGAGCGGCGGGGCGGCGACGAACGCGGCGCCCGCCGCCTCGAGGCTCTTCCGCATCGCGGCCGCATCCGGCCCCCCCGCCGCGGACTCGAGCCGCGCGAGTCCCGCGAGGGCCGCCCGCACGGCGGCCTCGGCGTCGTTCTTCGCCAGCGCCGTCACCGCGAGCCCCACCGTCTCCCCCGACGCGCCGGGCTCGTCGACGGCCCGTGACAAGAGCGGCACCGCCACCGCCGGCACGACGTCGAGGTTGGCCAGTTGCGACACCGCGTCGGCCAAGAGCGCGGGATCGCGGTTGGCGAGGCCGACGAGCCGCTCGATCGCGGCCTCGGAGCCGATGCGATTGCGGCCCATCTCGCGCACGAGCAGCGCCGCGTCCGCGGGGGCGGCCGACGCGAGCGCGGCGGAGAGCGCCGCCGCGATCCGCGGCGTCTCCTTCCAGGCCTCGGGCTGATAATAGGGGCCGCGGGTGTCGGGACGCGTCCCCCAGGAATCCCCCTTCCAAGTCCCCTCCCGGAAGTGGAGCCGGCAGAGCGCGGCGAGCAGATCACGACGGACGTCCGGATCGGCGGCCGCCGCGAGCCGGGTGACGAGACCGGAGACGACCTCCGGCGTGTGCATCATGGCAAGGCTCCGCAGAAGCCCGCGGCGGTCCGTCGGCGTCGTGGCCCGATCCAGGGCGGCGAGCACGGCGGACGCGTCGGCGAGCGCGGCGACCGCCCGGATCGCGGTGTGGGCGACCACCGGATCGGACGCGCCGACGTGGGACAGCATCTCGCCGACCACGGCCCGGTCCTGCGCCGCCGTCGCCTGCACGAACCGCTCGACGAGGTTGCGCTCGGCGGGCCGTCGGGAGGTCATCGACCGCAGCCATTCGTCGGCCCGCGGACTGCCACGCCGAGCGAGCTCACGCTGGGCCGCGAGGCGGCGCCGGTGGCCGGCGGCGGAATCGGCCGCCAGGAGCGCGGCCAGTTCCGCCTCGGTCGCGGTCGCGAAGTCCGGCAGGGGCGCCGCCCGGAAGCCGTGCGGCTTCACGCAGACGACGTAGCCCACGTCGGGCCCCTCCCAGTTGAAGGTCGCCCCCTTCCAGCTCGCGCAGTAGACGCGGCCCGACGCGTCGACGTCGGCGTCGGTGGGCCGCGTCATGCGGATGAACGGCCGCGGCGGCGAGGCTTCCTCGTAGCCGGCCCCTCGCGGCCGCACGTCGTGCCGCCACAGGGCCCCCGTGCCCCAGTCGGCGGTGAACGGGGCGGCATTCCAGTCGCCGAATCCGGGCTCGTCGATATAGGTGGCGCCGCAGCCCGAGCCGCCGCCGTAGTCGGCCAGCGGGGCCACGCACTCGTCCGCGAAGTTCTTGTAGAGCCGCGGATAGCCGTGATCGTCGAGCCCGGTGAAATGATGGAACCGGACGTTCCAGCCGCCGCCGTCGTTGGTGTTGTCGCGGGTGAAGAGATCCATCGTGGGGCTGATCGCCACCTCGAGGTTGTTCCGTGTGCCGGTGGAGTGGATCGCGAGCCCGCTGCCGTCAGGCCGCACGCGGATCACGCCACCGCCGCGGTGCGTGAGGCGGCGGCCGTCGGCTCCCTCGGCGTCCATGAAGCCGAAGTCGCCGCCGGCGATGTAGAGCCAGCCGTCGATGCCGAGGCTGATGCCGTTGGTCGTGTGGTCGGCGGGCCGCTTGTCGTAGCCGAAGGCGATGTTCTTCACGAGGATGCGCTGCTCGTCGGCGGTGCCGTCGCCATCGGCGTCGATGAAGGCGCTGAGGTGGGGCGGATGCACGACGTAGAGCCGGTCGTGATCCCAGACGAGGCCACGTGGGGCGTCGATCTCGCAGAACACCTTCGCCTCGTCGGCCCGGTCGTCGCCATCGGTGTCGCGCAGGCGGATCACCCTTCCCCGGCCGGGATCCCGGCCGAGCGAGCCGTTGCCGTCGCTGCTCACGTAGAGGGTGCCGTCGGGGGCGGCCGCCACGAAGACGGGATAATTCACGAGCGGCGGTGCGGCGAAGACCGTCACGTCGAAGCCTTCGGGCACCTTCACGTCGTCGAGAATCTTCCGCTCCCGCTCGGACGAAAGCGGCTCCACCCGCGGGGGCGGATTGCCGCGCTTCGCGTAGGGATCGTTTCGCGCCCGCTCCGCGGCGGCCCGCGCCGTCTCGAGGGCCTTCTGCTGCGCGTCGTCGAGCCGGGGCCTGATCCGGCCGAGCCCGTCGGCCGACACCGTGGCCTCGCGGATGCTCGCCCAGCCGCCGGTCGTGCCCAGGCACACGATCCTCACGAACCGCGCCTGTACCGGGGAAAAGGCATGCTCGTCGCGGCCCTTTGCGGCGTTGGCCGCGGCGTCGACGGCGACCGTCCACGCCACGCCATCGAGGCTCGTTTCGATCCTGTGTCGATACGCGGTGCCCGCCTGCTCCCACTCGACCCGCGCGCCGCGGACGGCGTGCGGCCGCCCCAGGTCGATCGCGAACCACTGCGGGACGTCGCCGCCATCCGCGCACCAGCGTGTGGACGGATCCCCGTCGCAGGCCCGCCATGCGTCGTTGCCGGACTGCACGCTGCTGGCCGCGACCACGACGAGCGTGTCGTCATCCCCGCTGGCAGGACACGCCGCCAGCAGGCAGGCGACCAGGAAGAAAAGCCGAATCGACGGGGCACGGCGGGGCATGGGTGTGGATCCCGGGGAGAAATATCCTGGGATTCTAGGCTGCGTCAGGAATACGTGCAGCAACGCCGCGGCGTATCGGCGCGGAGGGACGAGCCGGGGTGGCGAACGAGGCCCGGCCGGGGCCGGGAGCGGCCCGCTCCCAGAGCAGGCATGCACGGACTCCGGGTATGCCCTCGCGCTGGGCGTCGAGCGCTCGTTTCGACGCCCGCGCCGTCAGGCCGTGGACACACGGCCTGACGGGATCGCATGGATGCGATCCCGGGAGCGCAGCTCCCGCAAAACCGGAGGTTTTCATCCGTAGAAAAATGTCCGGAGGACTTTTTCCACGGACTGCCGTCAGGCCGTCGACACACGGCCTGACGGGATCGCATGGATGCGATCCCGGGAGCGCAGCTCCCGCAAAACCGGAGGTTTTCAACCGTGGAAAATGTCCGGAGGACTTTTTCCACGGACTGCCGTCAGGCCGTGGACACACGGCCTGACGGGATCGCATGGATGCGATCCCGGGAGCGCAGCTCCCGCGAAAACCGGAGGTTTTCATCCGTGGAAAAATGTCCGGAGGACTTTTTCCACGGACTATCAGCGCCGCGACCGCCAGCCCGGGGTCTCGGCGAACGGAGCGGCCAGCCTCGTCACGGGCATCCCTGCAGCCGGCGTGACGGGCGGTGCGGGGGGAGAAGCCGCCGCAGGGACGTCCACCGGCATGGACGGGACTGCGGCCGCCTTCACGCGGCCTGCTTCCGGCCGCTCATCGGCGTCAGGCGGTGCGACGGGCACAGAGTCGGTCGGAACGGACTCGGTCGGCAGCGGTTCGTCGGACGAGTCGGGGACCCGTTCGAGCGCCGGTGCCGCCCCCCGCTCGGCCGGCCCGGATTCCGTCGCCGCGGGTTGCTCGAGCGCCTCGCGCACGACGGGCACGATGCGGCCTTCGTCCGCCGCCGCGGCGGCGACGAGAACGGACGTCACCGCGGGACCGTCGCCCGCGTCATCCGGAGCGACTTCGGGCTCGGCCTGCACCACGGGAGGCCAAGGCCGTGGTGCCGCCAACAACGGTCGGATGCCGTTGCTGCGGGCGCGGAAGTCGTTCTGCGGCGACGAGCCATTGGGCACGGGACCCGAGTAATCGAAAGGATCGGGGCACATCCGGCAGCCGCCCGAGAATGCCGCCGCGCAGACGAACATCGCGGCGGCCCAGGCGGATCGGCCGGCGGCCTGCGGAAGCACGCACGGCGCACCGGCCGCCGGAAGATTCCCGGCGGACGGGCTCCGCGGCGTGGCAAGACTGGATCGGTGCATCGGATCGCCCCTGCGGCGCCGACCGCCGGGGCCGACCCCGCGACGAGCGCGCACACCCACAAGACCCTGACGAACCTGCCCGCGTCGTCCCGCGGATGAAAACCATGCGGTTCCCATCGGCGGCACGACCGCGTCCGGGACCCGCGTCCCGAACGCCCCGGCGGCTGTTCCCCTCCCCAAATCCCCGCCCATTCTTTCGGATCGGCGCCGCCTGCATCTCCAGAAAAAGCGGCACAGCCCCACTTTCCCCGGCGGCGAAGGCCGCGCCGCGCCCCTGGTCGTCGATCTCCGGTCGCCTCCCCGGGAAAAGCACCCCGCGTGAGGCCGGACGCGGTCTCAGGGGGCGATCCCCATCCGCGCCATGAGCAGCTTCATGTCGTCCCAGACCTCCCGCTTCGCCGCAGGATTGCGGAGCAGATAGGAGGGGTGGTAGGTGCAGATCACCTGCGACGAGCCGTGGGTGAACCATTTCTTCCTGAGCCGGCCGATCGGCTCGGTGGTCTCGAGCAACGCCTGCGCGGCGGTGGTGCCGAGGCAGCAGATGAACTCGGGGCGGATGACCTCGAGCTGCCGCTCGAAGTAACCGCGGCAGTTGACCGTCTCGGCGGGCAACGGCGCGCGGTTGTCAGGCGGCCGGCACTTGAGCACGTTGAGGATGTAGACCTCGTCCCGGGTGAGCGTGCAGGCCTCGATGATCTTCGTGAGCAGTTGGCCCGCGCGGCCGACGAACGGCTGGCCGCTGGCATCCTCGTCGGCGCCGGGCGCCTCGCCCATGAAGCAGAGCCGTGCCGTCGGCGATCCGGAGCCGAACACCGTGTTGGTGCGGTCCCGGGCCAGCGCCGGGCAGCGGGTGCAGCCGGCCACTTCGGCCGCCAGCACCGCGAGCGACCCCGCCCGATCGCCGCCGGCGGCTGCGGGCTCGGCCTGGGCCGGCTTGCCGGCGGGCCTTGCCGCGGAACGGGGGACCGGCTGCTCCGGCTGAAGCTCCACCGTCTTGCCGGCCACCGTCTTGCCGGCCACCGGTGCGGCGGCGCCGACGCGCGACGCCGTCTCGGTGGCGGCGCGGCTCCGCCCTCGCGTCGATCGCGGCAGCTGCGTCACTCCGGCGGCGGCCAGGGACTCGAGCCGCTGCCGCACACCCCGTGGATTGCCTCCGCCGCCCCGCGTCTGCCCGGCCACGTGCGTCCCTCCGTGGAAGCGTCGCCCTGTCAGAGCGCCCGACGAAACCGCTTCGGCGCCCGCCCTTTGCCGAGCAGCAGGCCCGACGGCGGCCGCTTGGGGGGCTCCTCGGCCGGTGGCGGTGCCTGAGACTCGTCCCCCACCCCGCGGCCCGGCTCGCGATCCTGCTCCAGCGCGTTGCCGACGACGGCACGCGGCGGCTCCGGTTTCGGACGGCGATCGAACGCCTCGAAGCCGGGAATCTCGTCCCGCTTCAAGAGCCGCTCGATCCGCATCTCGATCCTCGTCAGCTGCGGCCCTTCTTCGGGGCTGACGAACGTGTAGGCCACGCCTTCGCGGCCCATCCGGCCGGTCCGTCCAACGCGGTGCACGTAGTCGTCGCAGAACTCGGGGATGTCGTAGTTGATGATGTGCGACACGCCCGAGACGTCGATGCCGCGGCCCACGACGTCGGTGGCCACGAGCACCTTCACCGTGCCGTCGCGAAACGCCTTCATCGCCCGGTCGCGGGCACCCTGCGCCAGGTCGCCGTGAATGCACGCCAATTCGTCCGCCCCGCCACGCCCCTGGCGGCGGCGCATGAGCCGCTCGAAGATCTTGTCGGTGCCGCGCTTGGTGCGGCAGAAGACGATCACCTGCCGCGGCTTCTCGCGGTCGAGCAGCCGCTCGAGCAGGTCGAACTTCCGCAATGGTTCGACGGTGAAATAAAACTGCTCGATCGTCTCCACGGCCAGTTCGTTGACCGAGAAGTCCATGATCTCCGGATCGCGCATGTAGCGGGTGGCGAGCTTGGCGACCGGCGGCGGCACGGTGGCGGAAAGCAGGAGCGTCTGCCGGCTCTCCGGGCAGCGGCGCAGAATCTTCTCGATGTCGGGACGAAACCCGATGTCGAGCATGCGGTCGGCCTCGTCGAGCGTCACCATCTCGACCGCGGAGAAGGAGATCGTGCCGCGGCTCATGTGGTCGAGCACGCGGCCGGGCGTGCCGACGACGACGGCCGGATGCCGTGACAGCTTGTCGATCTGCCCCTTGATCGGCTTCCCGCCGTAGACGGCGACGCAGTGGATGCGGGTGCCGTTCGCGAGCTTCTCGAACTCGTCGCGCACCTGCACGGCCAATTCGCGGGTCGGCACGAGCACGAGCGCTCGCGGACCGCCACCGCGGCCCGGGTGCGCCATGCGCTCGAGAATCGGCAGCACGAACGAAGCGGTCTTGCCGGTGCCGGTGCGGGCCTGGCCGAGCACGTCCACCCCGGTGAGCGCCCGGGGAATGAGCCCGGCCTGCACCGGGGTCGGCGTGGTGTAGCCGGCCCGCTCGACGGCGGCGAGCGTGGCGGGCGAGAGTCCCATCGCGTGAAAACCGTTCAGCTCGGCATCGGCTCCGGACGGCCCGGCATGCCCCGTGTCGGCCGGTCGGCCCCCCCTGTCATTCACAGACACTCGGAATCCTCGTCTGGGTGATGTGGCTTGCTGTCTGATCGCCGCGCGTGCAGGCGGCCGGCATTCGCCGCCCCCCGGACGACGATGTCCCGCGGGCGGCTCGAGGTCGTGCGGGGAACTCGGCCCCCCCTGGGGCGGCCAAGGCCTGCCCGCGGCGGGCAGCAGCCCGCGTCGCTTGACCGACGAAACCTCTGCGAAAACTACCACGCCGCCCCCACCCTTGGCAAACCGGCGCTCGCCGCCGCGGGCCGCGCTGACGCTCGCCTCGCGTCCGATCCGCCGGGAAAAGGGCGGACCACGCACGGCCGCTGAAGGTGAGGCCTAACAGGCTGTGGATAAACAGCCTGCTGGATCGCAGGGATGCGATCCCGGGAGCGCAGCTCCCGTGAAAACCGGAGGTTTTCAGCCGTGGAAAACGTCCGGAGGACTTTTTCCACGGCAAGAAGCACATCGCAGGGATG
>Ga0209189_1000430_pt1 | contig 35231 bp, 62 predicted proteins | sample C_130820_EF_Meta_FD_187308 | JGI IMG/M metagenome (GOLD analysis project Ga0209189, IMG submission 187308) | Freshwater microbial communities from Lake Croche, Canada to study carbon cycling - C_130820_EF_MetaG (SPAdes) (version 3) | ecosystem: Environmental > Aquatic > Freshwater > Lake... | reverse complement strand
TTATTATCGTATATACCAACCCACATATTTCCTTGTTTATTTTTTTTAAAAGATTTTGCTAATTGTTCTAACTTTTTAGGAACATAAGGTAGAAATTTATAAGCACCTTCTTGGTGCATTACATATCCTAAGTCTATCATATCTTTAACATCTGCTAAAGTATATTGACGTATTTGCATAACTTTTAATAAGTTATTTTATAGCAATCCTAATAAACCTAATCCTGCTCCGCCAAGTCCACCATATATAGCTCCTTGTCCGGCAGAAATATCAAACATACTTGGTAATAATTGAGATCCAACTAAAGCTCCACCTAATCCTAAAGTTAATGGATTAGATTGTGCTTGTGAATTTTTTGTTTGAGTTGGTAAACCTGATGCAATTGGAGTAACAAGACCTGCATATTGTTGTAATGCTTGGAATGGTGCTTGTTGATATTGTCTTTGTAACTCTTCTAATTGTTGACCAGTAGTAAATAAACTTGGAGTTTGTTGAGCAACTCCTAATTGATTTTGTCTCTCTTGATTATATTGTTGAAAAGCTAAAGGCATTGCAGTTTGAGCAATTTGAGATGCAACTTGTTGTTGAGACAATGGAGAACCTGGTGTTCTACCTGCTCCTGAAAATTGACTTGCAACACTATTATATGCTTGACTTCCAGCTTGTTGAATTATTGGAGACATAAAAGGATTTAAATAATTTCCTTGTAATGTATTTGCCAATTGTTGAGCAGCTGATGTTCCTAACGCTTCTTGAATTCCAAGACCTGTTAATGTTTGCTGAGACGGAGCAACATAAGGAGAAACTCCTTGTTGATATAAGTCTGCTGCATTTGATAAAATTTGATTTAATGCTGGTTGTGCCGGAGCATAAGGATTAACAGTTGTTACTGTTGTTCCAGATCCACCACCACTACTTCCACCGAATGACATATTATTTTTCTTTCTTTTTTAAGTTTTTTTCTAACACTACATGGGTTCTGTAGTAGTTATATTTACTAAGAATCTTTTGCCAACCTGCTCTTGCAATTAATTCCATGCAATCACATCCTTGATCTATAGCAAAATCCTCTATCTTTACAATTAAATTTTGCCATTGCTGTCTATTCTTACCTGTTACCATAGGTAAATGTAAGACTTTTTTTAAACTTCTTTGTATAATCTGAGATATAACCAATCCATAAAATTGTTCTTGAATTGAATTTTTATTCTGATCCCAAATAATCCAAAGTTGTAATTTACCTTCTTTTAGTAAATCTTTATAATGTTCTGCATGGTTATGACTACCAGAATATATTAAAGCATTTCTGATATAATCTTTTATTAAGATCCAAACTTCATCTATTTTTTCTTTTGGTATTCTAACAACATCCATTACTAAGAAATTTGTAAAACCGAAATAACTCCTGTTATTGTATTAGCGCTTGCTGCTTGAATTTTTATTAAATCACCAGCTTCCAAAACAATAGTTCCAAATGCAAAATTATTAGTAGATCTAGCTGTCATTGTTATTTGAGCTATTTCATATTCAATAGATGCAGATGAATCTGTAACATATATTTGAGCATTAACAGTTCCAGTTTCATTTGTTAATTGAATTGTTTTAACTAATGCAGTTGTCTTGGCAGGTACAGTATAAATAAGAGTTTTGTTTGTAGTTGTTAAATCTACAAAATAACTTTTATATGTATTAGCCATTTATTTTTTTTTCTTAAAACCCATCTTCATAAATTTATATGCTTTAGATGTAATAGTAGATTTTGATTTTGGTCTAGATATTCCTAGTGCTTTACGTCTATTAATGTTTGCGTATAAACCTTGATTAGGCATTTTATTATTTTTTGTTAAAAGTTACTTCAACATCTTTATACCAATCTTTCAAGAATTTAAAATAATCATTGTAGAACTTATCTACTGATTCTTTATATTCTGAATAAGATGGTACTTTAAATGGATTAAAGTTGAACATAGTATTCTCCTTATATTATTTGTTGATAAAATCCAATTCTTCTTGTGAATATGGAAACATAATTAACTCCTTTGTTAAGGATGCACTATATAATGGTGCAATGCAACAATTGCAAGTTGTATTATTTAATATTTAAATGAGATTTGATTGATTCAATAAAATCATTTATTGCGGATTCATACTTCCATCCTAAATAAACTCCAATTATTAAACCTATTATTAATGTAATCATAATTATTTAACTTCTATTTTATCCCAAGATAAAGTTTGTTCGTTCCAAGTATATCTATTGTCATCTATTGGCATAGCAACTGGTGCATTCCAAAGACAAGTATCTTCGTTTAATATCCAAGAGTTAAAAGGTTTAGGTGCAATAAAAGCATCTCTTTGCTGGTCATATTGAAATCCTATTCCTGCATAGTTTTTTCTTAAAGGTGTTCCACCGAATTGATGTGTACCACCATAAGTATTATATGATGTTTGAACTACTGGTAAATGTTGATTATTAAAAAGATTTCTTAAAAAATTTATTCCTGTCTGTTCTGTTGTTGCATCATTATTAGATACTACAACTACTTGTTCTACTATATTTCCTGATTTTAAAATTGCAAAATGTGCCATATTAACCTGTATAACTTCCTGATGTTGTAAATGTTATAATTGTATTTGCCGCTGATGTTGTAATTGTTGGCGAACCAGTTACTACTCCTGAGTAACTGACTGTTGGAACTGAAAGTATTACAACTCCTGAACCTCCAACACCAGCATTTAAATCTGGATTAGCACCACCTCCACCACCACTACCTGTATTCGCAGTTGCACTTGTAGCTGTTGTACTACCACCTCCACCATTTCCTCCACCTGCTGATCCTGATGAAGTATTTGTTCCGCTACCTCCACCACCACCACCTGCATAAGTTACTGAAGATCCTGTTATTGAAGATGCTGTTCCAGCACCTCCAGCACCACCAGTACTACTACTAGCTGCAGTTATACCATTAGAACCAACAGCACCAGAACCTCCTCCTCCACCTCCTGCTGCTCTTGTTTCAGCAGCAGTTCCAGGTCCTGCACCACTTCCACCAGCATTACCTTGACTAGTTGTACCTGATCCTCCAGTTGGATTAGATGCCGCATTATATCTACCTCCACCTCCTCCACCAGAACCGCCTGATGTTCCGTTACCATCAAAACCTGAACCTTTACCACCACCAATAGCTGTTGTTAATCCTGTAAAAGATGAGTTTGAACCATTAGTATTCCTTGCTCCACCTGCACCTACTACGATTGTATAAATTGTTTCTGATACAAGAGTTGTAGTACTAGTAAGTAAACCACCTGCTCCACCTCCTCCTCCCATATTATCTCCACCACCAGCACCTCCAGCTATTATTAAATAAGAAGCTGTATAAGGTGTTGGTCCTAAAGAAACTATACCTTCATTAACACCAGAAGAAGCAACCCAACCTTGAGTACTATCAACATAAGTTATAGATACACCTTCTCTGTTTTTGTTTAAAATTTTATTATCTGTTCCACCATTAATGTTATTTCCATTTCTTCCTAGTGTAAGATTGTTTGTACCAAAAGTTCCTGCGTAATCTAATAATTTAATTGTATCTCCAACACTTGGTGATGCAGGTAAAGTTACTGTGAAAGCAGCAGAAGTAGTATTACAAGGATAACCTCTACCAGCTACTGCTGTGAATCCAGTTGTTTGAACTGATTGCCAAGCTATTAATCCTGTTGTACCTGATGCTAGTTTTGCAGAAGTAATTGTACCATCAGAAGGAGTACCTATTGCAAGTACATCACCTAATACTAAAATAAAATCTATTGAGTCAGATGAAGTTAAAGCATCTGAGAATACTATTGTTGAACCTGATATTGTGTAAGCTGAAGTTGGCGATTGAATAACACCATTTAAAGATACGATGCAATTGTTTGCAGTTTGTGGGTAGTAAGCTGTTCCACCATTTAATAAATTAAATGTAGTTGTAGCAGATGTTGTAATAGCATCTAGCTTTACAAAATTTCCTACAACTGGTTGTTTACCGATATAAGCCATTAAAAGTTCCTTTTAATTTCTTTGTTTGAGTGTAACGAAAATAAAGCCATATTATTTTGGGTTCTTTTGTTTAATTCTTTTAATTGTTTGTTGCCAATTATCTGTGCCATTAGCTTTATCCCAATATAACATATCTAATTGATCTGCTATACTTGGATATTGTTTTGCTCTATCTCTTTGATATTTAGCGCCTTCGTATTCAAGTTGTAATATTCTTTGTTTAGCAAGTATTTCATTTGCAGGAATTGGTTTAGTTCCGTTTTCCCAAGTAACTTGATTAATATCATCTCCACTCACACTAACTTGTGCCTTAGGATTAATTGCTAAAATTGATTTAATTATTGTTGTCATATTATGCTGCTATTTCAAATGCTGTTAATGAACATATTAACCCACCACCATTATTTGAATTTATGTATATTGGATTTGTGTCTGAACTTCTTACATAAAGTTGATATGTTAGTGCAGATGTAGAAGAAGGCGAATCTAAAAAACTTATACAAGATGAACTATAAAATGCTTGTTGAATTTGTGCCATCCCACCAGCTCCACCTAAATTTGTTGCTCCTCTAAATATTGTTATAAATCCTGATCCACCAGTTGCTTTAAAAGTACCTGTATTGACAATAACAAATACTTTATTAGAAGCTGAAGATGGTGTTATTGAAACAGATAAAGTATTTGAAACTGAAACAAAAGAAGTAGATGTTGTATTCCTTTCTGTAGAATCAGTAGCTGTAACCGCTTGCAATACTTTACCAGTACCAGATAACTTAGTAGATACTATAGCAGCACTAGCATTAATATCAGCGTTAACTATTGTGCCATCAGTTATTCCTAGTGATTGTATTCTTGTTAGTGGCATTATTATCCTATAATTGATTTAATCTCAGCATCATTCAAACCTAATGCTTTAAGTTTGTTTAGTGCTGATTGTTTGTTAGCTAATTCTGTAGCAATTTTTTCTATCTCTGTAATTCTATTTTGTTCTGCTTGAATAGCGTCTTGTTCTTTCTGTGCTATTTCTTCTGCAGTAAGTTCTATTTCAAAAGTACCTTCTGGTGTTACTAATAATTTTTTCATTTATTTAATACCATATAATTTAAAGTTTCCTGATGCTATGTTTCCTGATGAAAAATAAAATGTTATTCCTGATAAAGCATTTGCATTATCTACTAATTGAAAACTTCCTTGAATATGAAATATTCCATCTGTACCAGCATCAGAACCAATAGCATTATAAATCCAAGAACCTTTTTTATGAGATGTTGTTCCTAGTGGATTATACAATGTAAATCTTCCATTACCACTTTGTGTAGCTACATTGTATTGAGAATTTGTTAACGCTTCAATAGAACTACCATTCCAAGAAGATCTTTGTTGAGCTGAAGCTGAAGTAGAAAGACTCCAAATTTGATGACTAGCTGTTCTATAATTACTTGTTGTTATATCAGCATTACTTTTTCTTAATCTCATAGTAAAGTTTGTATTATTTGTTGCTGGTAAAATGTCAGATAAAATAAGTTCATAGTTTTTATAAGTTGCAGAAAAGTAACCATCAAAACTTACTGTAGCAGAAGATGAAGCATCAGTTGATGCAAGTAAAACATAATCAGATGATAAAGTTGCAAATTCTAAAGCTGTTGCACCAGTATTAGTTCTTAATACTTGTAATGAAGTTCCTAATGCAGCTAAACCTGTACCACCATTTGCTACAGGTAATGTTCCTGTTACTTTAGTTGTAAGATTAATTGTAGAGTTTGCTATATCAGCATTAGCTATTGTTCCATCAGAAATACTTGCTGATGTAATAACACCATCTGTAATATCAGCTGAAGTTAGTGGTTTCTTAGCCGGTTCGTAACCAATGTAAGGCATTTATATCCTATTATGAAATTGCATCAACAGTTGAAACCCAAGTATCTAAAGATGAAGCTGTATCTGATACAACTTTTAAAATATCTCCAGACTGAACTACAACTTTAGCACCACCATCAAGAACTTGTAATGCTGAACCTGAAGGGATGGGTGCATTTTTAATTAAATAAAAATCATTAGTACCATCGTTAATATAAACAGAAGCATTAACTGAACCTGTAGTTACATTTGCAACCGATATACCAACTACTGTATCGTTTGAATTTGCTGTAAATAAAGTAGCTGCTGATGTTCCAGTTAGTCTAGCTTTATATCTTGTGAAATCTTGTGCCATATTATTTTCCTATATATTAATTTATATTATAATGCAACATTCAGAGAGCTATACTCATAGCAATAACAAATCCTGCACTTGGTTTACTTGTTAATTGTGTTTGAATACTAGATGTAACACCATCTAAATAACCAAACTCCGTAGCACTAACATTGGCATCTATTTGTGTTGGTGATAAGTTAGTTAATAAACTTCCATCAACCGCAGGTAGTTTTGCTGCCGCTGTTAATTGTACTACATTATTTGCTGAAGTTCCAACATTTAAAGTAGATGCTGTTCCTAATCCAGAAATTTTAGTATTAGCAATTGAATTAACTGCTAGTGTTATTGTTCCTGAACTTGTTACCGGAGAACTTCCAATTGTAAATTCAGATCCAGATATTCCTACAGAAGTTACTGTTCCTCCTGAACTTGGAAATACTTGTGTATAACTAATTGCACTTGATCCAAGTGTAGCACTTGTGTCTGTAGTACACAAAAACATTAAGTCTGCATTTGTTGTTCCTTCAGATACTAAAATTAATTGTCCAGCTATTTCTGATATTATATCAAACTCAGTATCTCTTGAAGCTGTGCCAGAAGCTACAACAGTATATAAACCATTTTGAGAAGTGGTTGTTTGATTTTTTAATAAAACTCTATTTCCTGTTACTAATGTAACACCATCTATAACATCACCATTTTCTAATTCTGAAGCGATAATAACATTTGCAGTAGATGCAACTCTTGCAATAACTCTTGTTCTAAGTCCAGTAACTAAATTATCAACATAATTTTTAGTAGCAGCATCTGATGATGCAGAAGGATCACCTAATCCTGTAATTGTTCCACCAGTTAAAGTAACACTACTTGCGTTTTGAGTTGCAATAGTTCCTAATCCTAAATTAGTTCTTGCAGTTGATGCTGATGATAGATCAGATAAGTTACTTGCTTTAACAAGTTTAGCATCTAATTGAGTTTGAATTGCAGAAGTTACTCCACTAACATAACCAAGTTCTGTATCTGATGTAGTTGATACCGCTATTTTTCCAGATGAATTAGATATAACAGCTTTACTTGCTGTTAAGTTTGAAGATGTAACTGTAGTTGTAGCTCCAGTAAGTGTAGCTTGTTTAGAATCTATTTGAGTTTGTAATGCACTTGTTACTCCAGATACATAACCAAGTTCTGTAGCAGTAACAGAAGATGCGGAAACTTTTCCAGAACCATCAGACGCTAATGCTTTACTTACAGTTAAATTAGATGATGCTATTGAACTAGCACCTCCTGTAATAGTTGCTTGTTTAGAATCTATTTGTGTTTGAATAGCAGAGGTAACTCCGTCTAAATATGAAAATTCTGTATTAGAAATTAATCCGCCACCAATATTAGTTGCAGGTATTCCAGTTGGAAATGTAATTGTCTTTCCAGATAAATCTAAAGTTGTAGCTAATTTAGCAGCAGTAACATTTGTATCTGCGATCTTTGCAGTTGTTACAGAACTATCAGCAATATTTGTAGAACCAATAACGGCATCTGGAATTGATGAATTTGTTTTAGATAAAACTCCAACATAAATTGTTAATGTTTCATTTGATAATGAACCACTATCCCAAGTTACAGTTACAGTTGTGTTTGTTGAAAATGTTGTAGAACTAATTGATCCATATATAGTTCCTGTAGAACTTCCTATTGCTTTAATTCTACGACCAACATGATAAAAACTTGTTACGTTTACACCTGATACTGTGAATGAAGTTGCTGAAGCATAAGCAATTGTAAATGTACTATCTCCATCACCATAAATAACCCATTGAGAATCGTTATACCATTCTCTAATATCAGCTGTTAAACCTCTAAACGCATCATTAATATTTGAAGGTAACATTCCTTCTGCAATACTAATTCCACCTATAGATGTATTACTTCCTGCTGTTGAACTATAATCTTTTATTCCTGACATTTTAATCTCCTATGAACCATGTGAAAACTTTATCGTTTTCTGTATTAAACTTATTAATGTATGTATTAACTGCTTCTTCTATTTGTCTTTGAAAGAATTCTTGTGTCTCAAAAGAATACCTAACATTATCTATATTTTTTTCAACAACATCTACCATTATCTATATCCTGCTCTACTTGCAACAAAATCTACACCTTGTGCGTTATTCCAATTTGTTCCAGAAGCTATTTTGATATTAGCCCTTATATATCTTCCTGATTTTCTAACAGGATTAATTCCACTATTTGTCATAGTAGAAGAGCTAGACTCTGTAATATCATCTGCAAGACGTTCTCTTGTTTTAAGAGTAACAGTTGCGGTTGCATCTACTATTGGTCTAACACCAACTATATTTGCTCTTTGACCTGAAAAAATTTCAAATTCTGCTGTTTCTATTTCTGATTCTAATTGGTTTCCAGAAAAAATAGCTGCTTTATAATTACTATCAATTGCTCCTAAATACAATTGTCCACCAGACCAAAAATCTGTATCTAATGCAATATTAATATTATCAAGATCTTGAGATATAATATCCATTAACTCAACTGTGTAAGCACCAACAAATTGAGAAAATATTTGACTAGCACTTACTTCTCCTAAAGACCATTTTTTAGTTGCATAATTATAAATTAAAACTCTATCACAAATACCAGTTGTATTATTTGTATTGTTAGCTGAAGGATATAACCACATTGCTAACTGATTGAACGGATCTACTGTTGCTACAATTCTATCTGTATATGCTTTATTTAAATTATTATCAAAAAATCTATTAACTTTTTCTGCACCAATTGCAATTACATTGTCTCCATCTATTTGAAAAAATCCGTCATCAGCATAAAAGAATACGCTTCTGTTATCTTGACAAACAGTCTTTCCATAAACTGCTCCTCTGTTTGGAGATATAACTGACAATCTAAATACAGTTGAACCACCAACATAATCCATACGAATTATTTGGTTTTGTCTAAATACATAACCAACTTCACCTGAAGTAATAGATACAATTTTTCCACCAGAACCAGGCAAGTCTTGATAATCTGCTGACTTTATTCCTGCTGTCCATGTTGCAATATCATTTATACCAGACCATTGAATTCTATTTGTTGCTCCTGATATGTTTCCTGTAACTAAAAAATCTCTAATAACTCCTGACACTCTAAATAAAGGTGGAGTTCCTTCTGTGCAAATTGTAGATAAATTTGCAAAGTTTGTAGATGTTCCCATTAAATAATATTGTGGTTGATCTACTCCATTACTTGCAATGATATAATTTCCAAATTGTGTAAATGTAAAAAAATCTGTATTGCCACCAGTTAAAGAACCTTTTCTTGAAGTAAAAGTTCCAGAATCTAATTGATAAATATTAGTGTTTGTTGCAACAAAATTATAAACAATATTAGTATTATCTCTAAATGAACCTGCTCCTCTAGCATTTGTAGAAATTGTATTAGAACTGTAAGCAACCAAACTTTTAAATGGTTTATAACCTTGTAAAGCATAATAAACATTCTTAGCAACATTAGCACCTGGATTTAAATGTTCTGGTTGATCTGGTAACCATTCTCCAAAAGGTATTTGCATAGTTAATTAATTAGTTACAGTTGTAACATATCTTCTTGAAAATGGAGAAGCTACAGTTACATCAGATCTTATTTGTAATGGTGATCCAGAATAAGCATCTTCTCTATCATTTAATTCTAATCTTTCTAAAGCTGTTTGATACATTTGCGACCATTGTTGAACTTGGTTAGGATCAAAGCCACCTAAAAAATTAGCTGCATGAAATAAACTTCCATATAAATAAATAGCCGGATGATCTGTTAAAATATAATTAGTTTGATTTGTAGAAGATAATGAATCAAATTTTTTAAAATAATTTAATGTTGCTTCGTAAGAAGTATCTGGTTTAGGAGCAAATCTAAAATTAGTTCCTAACATTGTATATGTAGTTGGAATTCCAACAGATGAAGTTCCTTTTATTGAATCCATTTGTGGTGGAGATATAAATGATAAAGCATATTTATTAGTTCCTAAGGTAATATAAAAATCTCTTGTTTGTAAAAATCCTGTTGGAACAGTTTCTGTTTCAGCATCAATTGTAATTGTTGTCTGTGCTTCCATTTGTCTTATTCTTAATTTTGCATTAAAATCTGCTTCTGCAAGAACAATAAAATCTCCAGCTATCTCTGAACTTAAATCAGTTCTGTTTAACCAATTTGCAATTGAAGTTTTTAATTCTGTGTATGTTGTAAGTGCCATTATAATTTACCTGCTGCTGTTCTAAAAAGTTTAAATTCAGAACTGTTTAATTTTTTTTTTAATATTTTTTTTTGTACATCAGATGGTAGTCCAAACCAATTTGAGTTACCATTATATTCTTTAGACCAAATTTCTAAAACCAAAGTTGGAATAGATGCAACTCTTTTTAATTCTCTAGATTTTGAATAGCCATCATTATGATTGTATAATTTTTTATTATGATCAACAATGGGTTGATAATTAATATCTCTTTGTATTACAAGTTTCTCATCATTTGTGTGATAAGTCGTTGTTGATAATCCATCTTTCTCTACAATCTTATTCATGGCTTTCCTTGTCCAACTGATTTCTTTTTAGTGAATTTTTTATTTGGTCTTTTACTATGACGCTGTGGTCTTTTCTTTTTTGTTTTTTTTATAAAATTATAACCAAAAGCGCCTTTTGCCTTTTTCACTATTTAGACATTTGAGAAACAGACGCAGTTCCGCCAGCAGATACTTGTATAAAGCTAATCTTCTGACCTGAATTTACTCTGATAATCTCAATAACATTTGCTGGTAAATATGTATCACTACTAGTTGCTGTAGGTGTAGCGCCTAATTTATAATAACAAGCTGTTGAAGCAGCTAATCTTATGTGATTTATTCCTGAAGCAAACGCAGCAGACGTTCCTGCTGTTCCTGTATATGTTACGTTTTCATTTGATACAACTGCAAAAGCTATATCTGTTCCATGAGCTGACATTATTTGTACTCCTCTTCATCATCGTTGTCGTTAATATTACTGTCAAAATTATCATCTTCACTTACTTGACAATTTTCACAAGTGTTCTTTGATTGTTCGTATCTTAAATCTTCTAATAGATCAATGATACTATCAATTGCTTCATCTAAAAGTAATGGTTTTCTTTTTTTACGCATTCGTATCTCCAATGTTTAAATGGGGATATTGCTATCCCCAATATAATTATCGTCTTATAATTACTGTAAAAGTAATTGCGGCAACTGAAGATGCACCTCCATCAGAAGTTATCTTGATGTAATCACCTTCTTCAACATTATTAGCAGCAGTTGGTTCAGCTGTAGTAACGTTTCCAGCAGCAGATCCTGTGTAAGCAATTGTCATCCCACCACCTGTTACAGTAGTTCCATTGATAGCAGTTGTTATTAAAGAATCGGCTACAGTTATTGCACCATGTAATACAGAAATAATTTTAATAATTTTTCCTCTATCTGGTACATTGATGTAAATAGAACCTGCAGTTCCAACATCTGTCATTGTTCCGCTTATAAAGTAGTCATTTAGTGTTCTCATTTTTTTTTCCTTGTTTGCTTCGTTCCGTCTTTAAACTTCAAAGACCAAACTAAGTTAAGTTGTATATAGGGAGTATTTCTACTCCCCATATAATTTATTTTTTATGATGTTGTTAAGTCTGCAACAATTCCTGAACCAGCTTCGTTTCTTGATTCAAGAGTGTATTCAACTACTAAGAATTGCTTCATAGCATCACCAGTTTTTGCAAGATCTTCTAAAGAGAAATCTCTTAAGAAAGCTACAGCGAAAAGTTCTGGAGTTATTATTAAAGCATCTCTAGCTCTTTGGAATCTATTTGGTGTAACTTGTAATGCACCAAAATCAGATTCGTAAACATCAACCGCAGCAACCATTCTTTTGTTTTCAGCTGGATCAAATCTTGTTGAACCACCTGTAAAGCCAGAAAGTTTTTGCTTGTTGAAAGAACCAACCATCACCATTGAAGGATCTCCACCATTATCCCATACTGATTTGATAACAGTTTTTAGTTGATCTTCTGTGAAAGCTCTCTGAGTTCCATCAGTTCTAGTAGCTGTACCAGAAGTACTTGGAGCTGTGCCAGATGTGCTTTCATTTGTTTTTAACCAAGAAACAATACCAGCTAAAGTTCTAGCTGATGATGTGCTTCCTGCAGTTATTGTGGTATTAGCTGTTAACGATGATTCCATATCTCTTTTAAGCTCTTTTGATGCTTTAGAAATTTGGTAAGCAAGCTCAGAATTTCTTCCAGCTTTGTTAACTGCTTCTAACGTTCCGGAAATTATAACAGATTTAGTAGAAATCTGAGTATAGTTTCCTTTTCTTGTTGTGCTTGAAGGTGTAGAAAATGCAACTTCATTTCCTTCAACCTGAGCATTTGATCCACTAGCTGCTGCTAATGAATCTAATTGCCATTCATGGTTCGTTGCAGTCGCTTTCGTTTTTGCGATGCTAGACATGAAAGGCGTATCAGTTGGAGATATATTATAGATAATATCTGAAAGATCTTCTCTAATCCCAACTGCGTCATACTTTGTAAATGTGCCTGATACTATAGCCATTTAGTTCTCCTTTTATTTTTTGTTGGTTATAATGTCGTAAAAGATGCTTGCTGCATCTTGGACATTGCCTGTTTTTTTGAGACGACCTAACTTTTCCTGACGTTTCTGGAACGTATAATCACCCTTTTCTTTCTTCACACCAGAAGAAAAAACTTTACCTGGTCTATCAATTTTATTTGCTAGATTTGGTTTAGCGTTTTTTATGTTACGATATTTCATGGCATCGTTCACTAACATAACAATTCTATGATCATAGATTTGTCCAATCTCTCCATCATTAAATCCATAAGAATTTAACAATGACTTAAGATTGTTTTTAATTGAACTAGCTTTTTGAGCATCCGAAAACTCAGGTAATTTTGTTACCAAAAGTTTTTGTTGCTCTTGAACATAAGAGCTAAGTTGTTTTTTTTGTTCCTCTTGAAGTTTATTAGCAGCTTCCATCATTCTCTCTTTTTTAAGGCGAATCTGACGTTCTACTTTTGTAGCTTCAACTGGATCTTCTTCATACAATTTATTCAAATCTACTTTCGCAAATTCTGAATTTAATTGTTGTTGTGTAAAAGCCAAGATTTGATTTAATTCCGTAATACGTTTGGAATAGTCTTGCCTTTGTTGTTCCGTTTCAGACTGAATTTGCTTCTTTTCAAAAGCTAATTCTTCTGTCTTTCTTCGGTAGTCAGCATCTCTGGAATAACCTTTTTTTAATTCATCTAAGGTAACCTTTAATTCTTGACCAGATACTTTGACAGTATAGGTGGAATCAGGTTCTTTTTGAATCTCATCTGTTTGTTCTTGAGATACATTGTATTCAGAAACATCACTTGTCTCTTGTTCAGTTTCTGTTTGCGTAGCTTCTTGTTCCGCAGGTTGATCTGTTTCAGATTCCTGATTTATTGGTTCTTCAGCAACGTCTTGTGTTTGTTCATCTTGCACCACAGCTTTTTGCTCTGGTTCTTTAGTAGCTTCTGCTTCAGTTTTTTTTACTTTAGGTTCAGCAACTTTACCAGTTTGTGGTTGTAACAAACCGATAATTGATTTTGCAGCGTTCTGCAAATCAGAATCTGCTCCCTTTACAGGGTTAGCGATTAACTCTGACATTTTTTCTCCTTTTTAGAAGGTTGAAGTTCCGCATAAATGCGGTTGACCTATTCTAACTTATTATTAGAATTCTTTTTTCTCAATGGATTCTCTGAAATCTTCTAATTGTCTTTTAGCAAGTTTTCCAGTTTCCATAATCTCAATAAAGTGTTGTTCTACTTTACCTACGATTTGGTATGCTAGCCATAATTTTTCTCTAGCATCTTGTTCATTAACACCTGTGTTTAATAAACTTTGAGAATATAATTTTTTTAACTCTATAATTGCTTCAAGAAAAATTGGTTCTTGTAAAACCAACTTTGCTTTTTCAGATCTATTAACCTCCGATTGGAGTTTGGTCTGATCCTCTTGTTGCATTTAATTCCTGTACTTGTTGTCCAAATTGTTGTGTCGCTTGTTGAGCTGCTGTTAAATTTTTAGAAGCGTTATCTAATCTTGCTTTAGTTAAACTAACTTCTCCTTCTAATTTTGCAACGTCAATTTGCGTATGGTACTTTAACTCTAATTCTTTCATTTTTGTCTGAAAGTCAAGCTGCATTTTATTAGTATCTAATTGTAATTGTTTAAATTGTAATTCTAAATCAGCTTGTTTTCGTTTGTTTTCACTATCTATTCTAGTAAATTCAATCTTTTCAATAGGAGATAATGGAGCTGGTTGAGGTGGTTGAATATATTTCATACCCATTTCTGGATTTACAAAGTAATTTTCTGTGTTCTTAAGACCTGCGTTTTCAATCATTTTAGATAACGTATTATAAATATTCTTTAATGTTACCATTGGATATTCTTTATTTCCTTGTAAAGAAAATGCTTGTAATTGTTTTTCAAGAATACTGTTTAATATAATTAATTGTTGTTCTTTAGAACCAGAACCTAAACCAACTACTATATTAATATTATATCTATCTTTCCATTCTGTTGGTTTTACCATTACAAAGGCATTATTTAATTCAATCATTCTTCCTTTGTCTTGATATTTAACAGTCAATTCAAATATTTTTCTAAATAAATCTTTAACACCAGTCTCTGCAAAAATTCTAGCAATTAACTCCATACGCATTTGTGTTTGCGTCATTAAAGTATTAATTCCAGTTGCAGTTTTATTTAAAGAGTCTGCTTCTAATCCTTGTGAATATCTTGTAACACCAGTTCTTGTTTCTCTAACTGTGTCTAAGTATTCAAGTAATGGAAATGCTTGTGCAGAAATAGTTTGATTTTGCATTGGCAACATTACTTGAGATGGTGGTTGTTTTGTTCTTACAACTCCACCTGGTCTTGCTGTAAGTAAATCATCAAGATTTACCATTCCATCCATAATCGCAATACGATTATTATTTGTTAAATACATATTGTCTAACAGTTGTCTTAAAACTGTAGATTTAACTAATTGAATGTCTTGAACTAATTCAGAAACAGATCTTCCATAAAATCTGTGTGGCATTGGTATTGGAGTTAATGAACAGAACGGAATAGAATCTACGGCAACGTTTTCTAAAATTTTAATAGCAGTATCTCCTACTACAACTATTTTTCTTAACTCTGCAAATCCATCACCATTATAATCTAATCTTACATAGCACTCAAATACGTCAATTATATCTGTAGATGAGTCAGGTGATTGTGCAAAAGGGTATTCATCAATGTCTGAAAACCTTGTCATCTTTTCAGTATTATAAATAATTTCTTGTGAGTGTGGTGATTGAGCTATGATTTCTGGATCATAACCCATTTGTAATAATTCTGTTCTAGTTTTTGTAGTTCTATGAGCAACAAAATTTGATTCTTCAATTGTCTTAGCATTTCTTTGAATTAAAAATTCTTCTGGTGGAACGTTTTCTATTTTTACTTTTCCGTATTCAGAAGTTCTTTTTAAAATAACATTGTGTAATTTTGGTCTTGGAATATTTAAATTTTGACCTTGTTGCATAGCCATTGATTCAATAGCTGCAATTTTATCATCATGTGTATCATCTTCAATTTCTTCATGTTTAATAATTTCTATATTATCGTCTTGCAATAAAGCATCATACTCATCTTGTTCTAAATGTTTATAAGTTTCTTGAGTTGTCTTTTGGCTTTCATCCCAATATACTTTTACGATTCCATTTTTTTCTAATAAAGCATCTTTAAACCAAGAATATAAAATATTGAAACCTGGATTATCTTTATTGAAAATATAATTAATATAATTAGTTGCCTGTTCAGCAAGAGGAACATCTTCTGCTTTTACTGGTTCACAAATAACAGTTCTGTCTGATGCTGTAAAAATTCTAAGAAGATTTGGAAGTATTGTTTCAATTGTATCAGCAACGTCTGTAGAGACTACTTGTGATCTTCCATCTATTTCTGTTCCTAGTTTTTCTCCAAGATAATATTCAAGTGATTTTTTTCTTTGCTCAGTTAATTGTCCACTTAAATAACCAAGAGAATTATTAATTTCTCTATGTACGATTGCTTGAATTTGTGTTTCTGTAAGTTCTGACATATTAATTTATTGATTTAAAATATTTAGCTAAAAATTTAGATTTATCTTTTTTATCTTTTGAAACAATATCTCCTTGATCTCCTTCAGGAGGATATGAAAATCCACCATCATCACCTTCCATTTGATTTATGTCAGGATTTAATGAGCTTTCAATTTTATTTTTTTCTCTATCACTTAAAAAGTTTTTAAACTCATCTTGAGTTGTAACAATAGAATCGCTTTCAATATCTTTTGGTTTCATATTAAATAATGTAACTTGTGTTTACTTCTATTCTTTTTTTCCAATTTGTCATCTCAATTCCATGACTAACAATACCTGTTCTAAAAGCATCTGCGGCATGGCTTGCAAAATTGTGTACTGGTCTGTTTCTAAAACATTGGTTAAGATCATCCCATTTTTTTTGGTAAGACTTTAAACATTCCATTCCATAATGGCATTTGTTTTTATCAAACCAGCATGTGGGCAGTATCTTTCTAACAGCTTCTATACCATCTTCTAATGATAATTTAGGAGCAACCTCAAATGCTATACCTAATTCTAAGGAAGTTTCTAGTCTTGATTTTCCATAAGATCCAAGTTCTCTAACTTTAATATCATGTGGAGCAATATGTTTTGAATATTTATATCCTCTTTTTTCAATGATACCTGCGTAATGATCTAATCCTTCTCCGGCATTCTCATAAAAATCTATTAATCTTATTTGACCTCTATGTCTCTGTGCAAACCAAATCACAGTAGAATCATTCATTCCTAAATCCCACCATGTTTCAACCGGTAGTTCTTTGTCGTATAAATTTTCAATTACTCTATTTGACTTTTCTATATCTTCAATCAAAGCACCATAATACGAACCTGTGATTGCTGCTTGAAAAGAACACTCAAACTCTTGATCAAACAAGTCATCTGACATAATTGACTTTGCTGCCTTTAATTCATCATCATCTAGTATCTTTGTTTCAGATGCTTTGTGTAATGATGAATACCAACCCTCTGTCTTTTGGGCGTATTGGTATAATTCAAAAAAATAATTTTTGCCTTTTGGCGTTCCAATAAAAACGCACCATCCTTTTCTATCTGCCAAAGCTGGTCTTATGATTTCAGGAAATAGATTCGGTGCAATACTTTGTGTTTCATCTAAAATACAACCATCTAAAAATATACCTCTTAGAGCTTGGTCATTCTCAGCGCCAAGAATTGTAATCCTTGCGCCATTAGGAAAGTCTGCTCTTAGTTCTGATTCGTTAAACTTAACAAAGGGGATCTTACCACAATAGGTTTTGATGTAATCCCATGCTGTTGCTTTTCCTTGTTTAAAGGTTGGTGATATAAATGCGTATCTAGAATTTGGTTTCTTAGTGTACATCGCATCTCTGATCATGTGATTAATACACATGACTGTTTTACCAGCTCTTCGGTGCAAGACCAAAACTGAGAATCGGTGCTTAGAGATTTTTTCATGCAAAAATTTTTGCAACTCTCTTGGCTTATATGGAATTTCAAATATTGGCATTTTTAAAACAAACCCCCCCTATCTCTAGTGGACAGTAATGTTTTTATCAAGCAATATCTTATCTAGTTCCAATTCCTCTGTAATGTGTTCGCTGAAACACCAAGCATCTTCTGTGTCTTGGAATCCATTGAACATAACTATGACTGAGTTAGTAACTTCATCAACCATAACTACTGCTTTGTACTTAGGGTTTTTCATAATGGTTTTCATAGTTTATATGTGTGTACATCCCAACGCAATTTTGAAAAGCGCCAGATTTTTTTTGGGGTATGGTCAAAATAAAACCCCCCCTATTTTCTTTATAAAACGTAATATTTGTAGCTTGTCTGGCGTAATACAACCATTAGTATATTTCCGATAATTAATCGTTATCGGAATTATTGTTAAATGAGCAAGCAACAGCAATGATAATAATGTTTATGTTTGTTATCGTATAAGTTGTGTGTGCAATGTTATGTGTATTATTTGGATATTATTACAAACAAACCAATCAAATCAATAGTTCTAATATCAAAACGATACCGAACTAATCTTGCCATTTAATGATTATAGGATCTTTATTGTTACCAGATAAGCTCAAATTGTCTTTTTTTGCATATACTTTGGAAGCTATTCTCTCACTCTTCCACTTAGCTAAATCTAAATATGCTTTAATTAAATGTGTTTGTGCTAGATCCGGTCTAAGGTTCTTGTCTGTTTCATTCTGTGATTTATTAATACTTTTATTTATATACTCTTCAGCATTTGCTAGGAGATACTCACAACCATCTTGTTTAGCTTGTGTATATTTGTCTCTTCTTTCAGGATATTTAATTATCCATTGTCTGAAGCATTCCCATGTTGGTCTCTCTGGTCTATCTTTGGTATTCAAAACCTCTCTGATAGATTGACCTTCTGCCAGCTCCTGACATATTTGGTCAAAAAGTATTTCTGTATATTTTGTTTTATTTGCCATTGTGTGTTCCTATTATGTTCTTGTTGATAAGTATATTAAATAATTTGTTTATATATGTTGACTTAGTGTGTACGCTGTGATTTACTCCGACTCATTAACAATAGCTGCGGAGATAAAACAAATGAAAGAAAAGCTAACAGCGTTTAAAGATAAAAATATTTATCAAATTTTATATAAGAAAAAAATATATAAGATTGAAGAATATTTTAAACCAAGAAACATAACTCCTTATGATCCTCTTAAGCATAACCAAGTTGTTTTAACTAAATGGATGGAAAGCGAATTATATCCTAGCGGTGGATATTATTGGCAAGTCAGATCTTTTGACAATGTATCACAAGCTAAAGATTTTATATCAAACCCAACGGAGCTAAAATAATGAACGAAGATTTAAAACAATGTATCATAGCAATCCTATTTATATGTGCTTGTTATGGTTCTATGTATTTATTTTATTATGTAAGTAAATATTTCAACTATATTTAATAACATATTAAAATTATGGAAGATAAAGAATTAACCATCACTTTAATAATATACGGAACTAATGTTCTAATATTATTTGCCTACTATATTTTCATATAGTTTCATTATGCGGAGTATCGGATAACAATGTTATATGGAGAGCAACACTCCGCATAAAATCTCAATTTAATCTTTTTGTTTAGGGGATAATGAATGAGAATTAAGATTAAGATTATATTGGATATAAAAATATCAATACTATCAGATTTCTGTACTTAAAATGTTCTTTTTGTCAATCAATAAAAAATAAATATTAGTTGCCAGATGAGACTAAACTTTGATAACCTAATCTGTTAACTAGACTGCAAGCATCATAAAGAGCTAGTCTATACTTATATTTTAGCTGGTTATATGTTAAATCTAAATACATTTTATTGAGTTTGTTGATGCTTAATCTATCCGGAAAGTTTCTTAAAGATAATAACTCCCTATTGTCTTTGTCTAATTTTAATAATGTGAATATCACCAGCTCATAGATTGACAGCTGCTTAGGTGTTGCTTTAAGGTTTTTATTTTTCTTATCATAATATCCCCAGTCCTTACTATCATAATGGACTGTTCCTATTATCTTGAACATGGAAGGTGATCTATTATTCTTAACGCTAGGCATTATCTTCTCTACGAATGAAGCTGTGCTTAGATAGTTGTCAAACTCATCTATTGTAATAGGAGTATTAATCATTTTTGGCGCAGCAGTTCCCTTGTGTCATGGTTAAAACTTACTACCATATATTGATATAAATACAATTGGTCTAGCAGTTATCCCCCCAATTAATAAACAATAATCTCAGGAGTGCTTGCTATTTTTTGGTGTGATTGCTTATGCTTATATAAGCATATAAGCATATATAAGCATATATACTTATATATACTAATAAGATTATATATAGGTATATATATATAGGTATATATAATGTCCAAATTTTGGACTACCCCTGTTCAAATTTTGGACTACCCCCCCTAAATAATATTGATAACGTTAGCTGATTTAGATGTATGCTTTTTAGTAGATTTCTTTTTAATACCTATCTTAATAAATTTACGCAATTGGTTATTACGCTTAATAGACTCCTGGCGTTTTAATTTATCCAATGTGTAAGTTGATGTCTGTTCTAGATGTGCCTTAAATCTTGCAACGTACCCCAAATTTTGAAGGTGATCCAAATACTTGATGATTGTACCCCTAGACTTAATCCCTGTGCGTTCTTGTAGGTATTTAAGCGATACTCTAATACCTCTTGGAGCATGCTCAAACGACTTTAAGATAACATAGATAATCTTCTCATGTGAGTTAAGTTCAAAAGAATCTAATATATCTTTAGTTATCTTTTCAAACTTAATCATCTGTTAACTTTAAAATCTAATTCAAGTTCTTGCTTTAGTTTATCAAAGTGATTCCAAATTTCAAAGTAAGGAAACCACAAACCATTTTTATTAAATTTACAACTAACATGATGCAAAACTGTAGTGTGATCTTTACCTGCCAAAATTTCTCCAATCTGTTTTAAAGTATAGGGAGTTAATTCTTTTAATAGGTTTATAGCAATTGATCTTGCAATAACCAAACGTCTATCTCTTTTGTCTGACAATAAATCATCCGTTGGTATATTAAGATAGTTTGCAGTTCTTAACACAATAGAATTTATAATAGGTTCAACATTTGAAATTTTAAGATTGTGATTTTTAGCATGAGCAAAAGACTTTGACGTTCCTATATGTTGTAAAGCTAACCGGTAACCAATTTTAAAACCAGCTTTAAAATGTATGCTCTCAGCATCAGTAATATTTTGGTAGATTAATGGTTTAATTCTTTGCTTGATTTCTTTACGCCATTGATTGCTTTCATTTTGTACTTTCATTTGTCTCTCCATTGTTAATTAAAAAACTTTCTTTTTATTTTTAAAATAGAATTCTTGATTTTTGTGTCTCTGCTTTCTAATTACAGCTTCCTTTAAACAACGAACACAATAGTCTTTGCCATCAAATTCAAGTTCAGCTTGAAACACACACTCACAACACAGAGGAAACACATCATGTTTATTTTCCATCATAGTAAATGCTCACTAATAAATTCAGAAGATAATAGATGGATTATTTTTTGGTACTCTTCTGTGTCCAACAAATCATATAAGGTTAAACGCTGTATCAATGTAAGTTCGTCAACTTTAAATTTAAAAACATCTAAATCTTTCAACTTTTCTCTCAATGCTTTAGTGGCAACAGGATCAATCCTTGCCATGTTTAGTGCTTCGTTTAGCGTCATATTAAATGGCTTTTCTTTTTTCACAGGTATATAATAAAACTTCTTGATTTTTAAAAAACGTTCCTATTTGATTTCTGCCTTTATAATTTTTAACAGTTCCTTGATGAGTTAATTTATTAAACATAGCATCGCATTGGTAAGGTGATTGATGGTCATAAAATTCAAATGTAACAACATTCCCATTCATTAGCAACATAATCAATATAAGTTTCATGTCATAAACAAGATAACAAAAAAGAATATTATAATACAACTAAATAAAATTATTTTTGTTACTGGTTTAAATTCATTTTCAATTTCTTTTTGTTCCATGCGTTGTGCTTTGAAATCTTCTAGGATTTTTTTATGCTCCTGATGGTACTTTTTTAATTCAGTTGTCATTGTTTAATTTCTAAAGTTGCAATTGTATCGTTGTGTTGACCACCATGTGCAACCAAAACAATCTTAGTTATTTTAAAACCATATTTTTCACCTATCCCACCACTATTCCAACCAAAAGAAATAACTTTACCTGATCTTTTAATTATTCTTGAAATTTCTGCCTTGCATTTAGACCAATAAGATGCGTTCATTGGATGCTCAAAAGATATACCGCTGCTATGATATTTTTCTTTTAATTGTCTTTGAGAATATGGCGGATCAAATACTAAATGATTAATTGAATTCTCAGGCATTGTTTTTAAGTAATCAATAGCATCTTGTTTAAATGGATAAGGAAATGGATCAATATAATTAGATCCAAGTTCTGCAGCTATTAAATCTTTAAATGGTTTAATAGTAAATGTTTTATGACTTGGCATACACCAATGTCTTTCAAATTTAATTTCCAAGTTCTGCCTCCATAATCGATAAACCTATTTGTCTTACAATTTGTGGCACAATAGAATTGCCTAAAGATTTTATTCTGTTGGCTCTATCTTTGTCCAATTCATAGGATATCCCATTAGGAACTCCACAAAGTTCGGATTCAATTTGCCACCAAGTTTTGTTTGTTCTTTCTTTTCCAAGTACAGCATTGCATCCGATAGTTTTGCACCGAATGTGTTTTCTGGTTTGCTTTTCTTTCTCAGTATAAATCCACCCTTCTCTGTCATCTCCACTCTTGAGCTCTGTTCCCCTCCCTCTACGCAGCCAGCTGTCGGAGTTGGAAACATCTTGACTGCCATTGGTAATGGCATTCCCCCTTGACTGTATTTCTTTGTTCTCTCTGATGCTGAGTCTTGAGTAGGCGTTGGATATAATCCAGATTCGTTTTCTTTGATGCCATGCACCAATGCCTGAAGCTGGAATAATAATACATTGGCTTTTGAAACCTTCATTTTCCAAGTCATTAAGCACCTGTCTGAGTACCATGCCTTCGTTGATATTAACAATGCCTTCAACATTTTCTCCAATAACCCATCTTGGTTTTGTTTCTCTAATGACTCTAAGCATTTCATCCCAGAGGTAACGATCATCTGTTGTTGATTTTCTTTTTCCTGCAACGCTGAATGGTTGGCATGGAAATCCTCCAGTAATGACATCTGCTGCGTATCTTTCTCCTTTGACATTTCTTATATCTCCTTCAATATTAATATTAGACCAATGTTTCTTTAAAACTTTTTGACAAAAATTATCTTTTTCTACAAAGCCAATCGTCTCAAAGAAACCTGTTGATTCTAAACCTAAACTAAAACCACCTATACCAGAAAACAAATCTAAAACTTTTAATTTAATTTTGTTTGTCATATTACTGTAATTGATTTGATACATCCTGCCGGTATTGCAACGACATCAGCAAAGTCAATTGAATGATCTTTATTAAAAGACCATGAACTAAATATTTTTATTGCGTTTCTATTCTTAGAAAACATAAAACCAACTGATATACACTCAGCACATTTATGATTAAGAACATCTGCTTCTGTTAACCATGAACCCTCAGCATTACAAATATCATACCAAACAATTTCTACTCTCTGATACCTAAAATTATTTTGTTTATTATCCATTGAATATTTTTTCTATTGGTATTAAATCTTCAATTGGAACTGAATAAACTTTTGGTCTATTCTCATATCCAAAATTAGTTAGATACTCAGCTTTTCCTAAAGCATCACTTGAATTAATATAACCAACTACCTGAAATATTGGACAACGATCAATGACTAATATGTATAGTTCATTTGCAGAACTATCTTGTCTAATGATTAAAAAGTTTTCATTCTTTGGTATCTGACAACGAACTTGGATTCTTTGATTTCTAAAATATAAATCAGCACCTTTAAAATTATTAACATGAAAATTAAAATTTATTTTTAAACATTTTGCTACAGCAAGTTCAGCTAACGTACCGGATAAAGACTTTGCAACTTTGTCATTAAAGTTTCCAAAGTAGCCATGCCCCCAATTAATATTTTGTCTCATGCTTTCAGTAATGCGCATTAACGCTGTGCATCCTGACGTATAAATTTCGTATTCGTCTAATTCAATTTGTATCATTATGATTCGTTTTATTAATTCTATTTGTTTTGAGTGTCAATAATTTATCAACACAAACAACTTTAGGTTTTATATATAATTGTATGTAATTGAATTACATATCTTATTTCTTATTAATAAATTATATGATTATAGTATTGCAATAAACTGTAAATGCTTATACTGATTCGTTACATGAATGATTTAAGGATTACTGATCCAGCTTATAAAGCATTTGGTTTAGAATACGCTAGTGTCTCACAAAATAAATTACCAGAAGATAAAAGATTTTTTAATTATATAGTTCTTACTCCACAAGAAAGAATGAACATGCCTAAGCGTTCTCATTTTACTATGGGAAACATTGTTCATAACGCAGTTCAAAAAATTCTTTGCAAAAAAGAAACATTAAAAGATGTTATCTTTAATAAAGAGAAATCATTATTCAAATCATTAAAAGCAGAAAAACCAATAGACGAAAAAGATAAAGCCAAAAGATATTACATGGCTAAGAATTTTAAATTAACATTAAAGCAATTTCAAACAGCAATAGAAACTTTACCAAAACAAGAGTGGAGTTTTGAAACTGAGTATGCCACTTGGATAGATGGTATTGGTACTTATTTTAAAATGTTTATAGACTTAGAAGGACAGGATTATATTGTAGATTTAAAAAATATATTTGGTTCAGTAATTAAAACTAAGAAAGGTTATTCATATACTAAGAGAGCAGTACCCCAACAACCATTCCATAGTGATTGTATGCAGATGGCAGCATACGCTTACGCAAGTGGAAAGAAACCTGTGCTTATTTATTCTAATCATTTTGAACACAAGGTATTTAGCGAAAACAATTGTGATGATTTAAAACCTGAGAACTTAAAACATTATTTAGATGAGTTAGTTATGTATCAACAAATATGGGAGCAGAAATTAAGGTTAGCTAATGGAGATCCATTTGCTTTAGCTAGATTAATTAAACCAGATTTTTCAGATATAAGAAAGAAACAAGATTTTTTTTGGACTGATGTTCCACAAGAATATATAACTAGATTTTTAAATTATTATAAAAATGTCAAACAGTAAATTTGAAATGTTTATTATTGCTATGCTTGCATTGATTGCAGTTGAAACAATAAGACACTTATTTGGGATATGAAAACGATTAACAATAACAAAGGAGAAAAGATGGAGAGCATAAACCTGATAGATGCTATCAAGGAATTTAGTGAAGATACTAAGAATAGTTTCATTAATATTCAAGGTAGGAAATATCTTAAAGTAGTTGATAGACTAAACTTTGTAAGACAAAAGTTTGGAGAAAGACTGTGTGTTAAGACAACAACGTCATACCCTGATGGTCTGGCAATGTTTCAAACAGAAATTTTTATAGATGGAAAATTAATTGGAACTGGACACTCTAAACAAACAGTAAAGAAAGATAAAGAATTTGAGAAGATAGAGTCAGTATCTATTGGTAGGGCTTTAGGTATATCAGGATTTGCAGGTTCAGAGCTTGCAACATTTGAAGAGATGAATGATTTTATTAAATCAAATCCAGTACAAAATTTTAGTAATAATTATACTCAAGCTAAATCTCTACCATCAGATGAAGCAAGAGATGAAATCATTACTAAGATACAAGATGCTGAGAAGTTCTCAACGACTCCTGGCATTTTGGAAAAGAACTTGCAACAAATATGGTCAGCGTATTCTGACAAGTTAGAGTTTATGCAAGTTGAGGATCAGGACTTTTACGAAAAAGTTCTACAAGCTAGAAAGAAAGCAGAGCAAACAGTAAGAACAAGGAGTAACAATGTCAGACAATAAATATGATAATACACTTTCACTATGGAAAAATGCAAAACGTAGAGAAGGTAAGCAAGATCCACAATACACAGGCAGCGGAATGATTGAAGGAAAAAAATGGTCTATCTCTGGTTGGATTAACACATCTAAGAAAAATGAGAAAGCACCGGACATTTCTATCAAAGTGAATCCGTTTAAAGAATCAACAAAAGACAAGATGCCATTTTAATCTATGACTGATAATATTAATCCAGATCATTATAAGAATAAAACTATAGAAACTATTCATGCTATCTGCTCTCAGCTAACTGAGGTAGAAATGGTTGGTTATCTTAGAGCTTCTATAATGAAATACATTATGCGTTTTGGTAGCAAAAATGGTTTGACTTTAGATAAGTCAATTGAAGATACTAAGAAAAGCAAATGGTTTATGGATCAATTATTATTAGAATTAGAATCAATTAAGAAATCAGGAAGTGATTCTTACAAACACTCTAATGTTCATAGTTTATTTCCAAAGGATAAAAAATGAACAAAAAGAATAGTAAGGATTATATATTTCTAAGTAAAGTCAAGGCGGATGTATTAAACTACATAGCTAACTTTGTTAAAGAGAAAAATTATTCTCCCACTTTAATAGAGATTGGCAATCGCTTTGGCTTTACTAGAAGTAGATCTAATGCAATCGTAAATGATTTAGCAAAGGCAAATCTTTTATCTAAAGATGATAGATACCCACAAAGAAAAATTAAATTAAGTAATCAACAACTTACAAAGATAAGTTCTTTAAAGGTTAATGAAATATATCCGGTAAATGAAATTTGAAAAAACATATTTCTACGAATTTAATGCAAAGTTTAAACAGATTTTTGACGATGTTGAGACAGCTGCAAAGTCAGAAAAACCTAGTGAATTGAAAAGCATAGATATTACAAACATACGCTTTTTAAGATCTAGTATTAAACAAGTAAAAGAAAAAGAAAAAAATGGATAAAGAAAACGATCCTAAACAACAAGTCAAGATAGAAAAGCGTTATTATACTCTACTTGAAAAAGAAAAGAAGTTAGAAGAAGAAGCGCTTAAAGTTGCAGAGAAGAAAAGAAAAGCTGCATACGAACTTGGTATGAAGGATTTGAAGTTTGAAGATATAGCCAGTTAAAGAATAATTGGTATGTGTACTGCAGGTTGTGAAACAACTAAGGAGAAAGACATGACTAAAAAGAAAGAGATAACAGGTTACTACGGATATTACGATAGTAATAAGAAGCGCAGAGTGCTAAAAGTATTGTATAAAAAAATTTAATTATTAAAGAATTCAATTGGAGAAATAGACTGCCAAATGAATATTGACCATGTCAATTTTGAAAATGTCTATATTTGTTTTTATCTAGCGTAGAAGTATAGGGGGTTTTTCGTTGAGACCCCCTATATTAAATTATTTTCTTTTAACCATTTTACCAGACTTCAATTCAACATAACCTTTAGATTCAAGCATATTTTCTTTTGCTTCTTTCATTTTAGATTCAGCATTTTCATGTCTTGCCAATTCATTATTAGCAGGTTTCATTTTAAAATGTTTATAGAACGAAGATTTTTTTTTCATTTACATTCCCTTTTTTGTTGTACCTTTTTTAACACCTTTAATCACACCTTTATTAAATGAAGCATAGAATATTGACTTGCCTTTCTTAGCGCCATATTCTTTTTTCATTGCCTTCATTATCTCTTCACCTTTTTTATTTAGCGGCATAGTTACTCCTTTGTTTTATAAAATTGATTATCATCATTGCTTGTTATCCAACTGTCAGTCTCAACACTTGGATAATCCAAATTAACTTTGTAATCTGGTATCTCATTTCTTATAGTAAAATTAGGTAAGTTAAACAATATTCTATTGTTAGGCATCAACGCATAATTACCTTGCCAATCATCACCTCTTTTTATTTCTAAAAGATGATGGTGTTTATGCTCTTGTGAAATCTCACAATAAGTAGTGTTTAATAAATTAATGTCTGGTTGTGCATAGTCAATAGTAAACTGATATGTTGCTTCATGTAGTTTATTATCTCTTGATAAAAATTTACATTGAGCTGTATTTAAAACATTATATTCAACAACTCCTGCATAATAAGACAAGCAATCCCAATAAGCTATGTCTTTTAATTCAACATCTTTAACATCAGATCTTTTGTAATTAGCACTAAAGAAAGCATTAATAGGAAGTCTTGCATAAAAAGCTCCATTAGGAAGCAAGATATTAAATAGTGGTGTTTTACCCTCAATGGTTGTTACAGAATGAATAATACATTCATCTTCTCCGCCAATATGTTTTTCTTTATTATATAGAAACTCTAATTTTATCTTGGCTTTGAGTATTGGTGTGTTGTGATTTAGAAATGCCATCTTTATATTCTTTCTCCATACATGTTACATGCTGACAGTTTCTATCTGCGTAGATAACAAATGAATCTGTATTAATAATTTCAACAGCGCAGGATTTACAAAATCCTACATGCTGCAGTCTGAATTTTTTTTTAGTCATTATTTATTAGATTTAATTTGGTCTTTTAATTTCTTTATTAATTTCTTTAAAACATCAGTACGTTTTTTTAACTTATATATTATAACTTCAAGATCATTTGTTCCTCTGTTTTTTAAATCAATCATTCTTACCAATTTTTGCAAGACCAATATCTTGCTGTAAATTTATCTTTAGCGGTATCACATTTGTGTCTAGCTCTGAAAGACTTACGTCTTGATTCTATATATTTTTTAATTCTCATCTCAGGATCACCATATCTAACTATCTTAACTTCACTACCCTTCTTTGCCAAGACTGCAAATTTCTTTCTTTCTCCTGGAGTTCTCTTTTGTTTATTATAACCAGAAAATTTTTCTCCTCTATAAGTAATCATTATTTAATCTGTTCTTGTATTGTTCTGTTTTTATTCATGTTTTGTTTTTTATTAACCCCAATAAGTTGTTACTGTGGATAACATATATTTGTAATTTTATTATTCTTTGTCTGTTGGTCTATTAGCCATTGTTCTTGCAACTGCTTCTGCACTTCTGCCAACAGTATAACCTCCAACCCCAACAGTTAAAAGACTTACGATTTCCGAAGGTAGATCAACACTAGATTTAACACCAAATAATACAAAAATTATTGGACTTAAAATATAATTCCATACTAACATAAAAATTAATACATACATTAAAAGTGGTCTCCAGCTTGATGTGAACCAACCAGCTTTAGCTTCTGCTTCAATTATTCTAGCAGATGCTTTTAATTCTTCTGTTCCTGATTGTAATAATTGAGTATTAAGTTCTGCTTTTAATTTAGCTGCTAAATCTTTGTCAGTAATAGACTTATCTACTACGTCAAAAACTTTTGAAAGTATTGGTGTTAAAGCTGATAAAATTGGTAACATTTATATTTCACATTTTGTAACTAGATTAGCTAGTTCTTTGCATCTGTTTGGTGTCTGTTTATACCATGCTGAATTAATCATTTCAGCAGCGGCTTTAATATAATCATATTCATTTAAAGCTGCAAACATATTCTTAAATTTAGATACTCCAGTTTTACCCAATTGAAATACCATTTCAATAATAACACCTTTAATAATTATAGGTAATGCTGATTTGCCAACTAATTCTTCCATACCCTGTTTAGCTTTATTAAAATCTTTATCAAATAAATTTTCCAACGCAGCTTTATCATATTGAATTCCTTCAACAAAATCATCATTAGCTGTTAACAAATGTCCATAACCAATAGTAGCTCTACCTAAACTGTCGTAATAAACTTCAGCTTGAAATCCTTCATGTTTTTTAATTCTAATTTTAACTTCTTGATAATCCATTTTATATTTATAGTTATTTAAAAATATTTTACTATCTAAATTTAAACCAATTATATAACGCTATACTTGCAATTGTTATAAAAACAGTTTGTTGTGTTAATCTTGCAAAATCTTTTTCTTTATATGCAACATAACTCCAACAGATCACAGAGATTATTAATAATAACCATGCAAACCATTGCAGTGAAAGAATAGCTGACGCTTGAAGTAATGAAGCACCAATATTAATTGATGCTGCAAACCATTTAAATTTACTCATGTTACAAACACATCTAATCTGTTGAGTTGATATGATCTTTGTTTGGAAAAACATTTGCTAAATCTTTAAATGATTTATAACATTTTTGTTCTTTTCTTTTTTTATTATATTTGTTTTGTTCAACTGTAAGTTTATCTTCTGTGTATAATCTTTGTTGGTCTTTTAAATCTTTCAATATATTTTTTTGTTCCATAATCATTAACTCTACACCAAGTTTTTTTTGTTTATCGTTTGTAGTTCTGTGAATATTGTGATTATTTTTTTTACGAAATGATTTTGTTTTAACATCTATTAATCTTACTGTACCATTTGGCTTGATTGCAACCAAATCAAAAACGCATTGTGGATCAATAGACTTTGCAACCATATATCCTTGCTTAACAAGAGAGCAGATTGCTTCATATTCCGATAAAGTTCCAATAGCGCTTTTGTTTAATGGCTTAATACTCTTACTATTAAATCTGCCAATGCCCCTATACTTAGTGTTACTACTAACCATAACACCTTATATATAGTATTGATCTTATCTTCAATGTGTTTTAAGTGATTATTCATTAATAAGTCAATTTTCTGATCTAATAAACTTAACTTACCTTTTAATAGAAGTATTTGTTCGTTGTTCTTTTGTGATTGAGTCGTCATTGTCGTTGTTTTTTAATTTTCTTTTCTTCTGAATTTTTAAGCATTTGTAAATAATTATTAATAAAATGTCTTGATTCAGAATCTGCATTAGCCATTACACTTCCTAATCTTCCAAGATGTTCAACAATTGCATCAGCTCCTTTTGTTTCTCCAATTTTAGTTCCTTGAGCTAACCAATTTATAAATTTAGGGTTTGTAAAAAGTTTTGCTGAAATATTTGCACCACCAGCTACAACAGGTATATAAAGTAAATTTGAAATATTTCCTATTATTGCAGAACCTATTGTACCGGCTATAAATCCTTGTCCAAGCAATCTATCAGCGCTACCAGATGGATTTCTAAATGTTTTTCCGCTTTCTCTAATAATAGAAGTAACTCTTGCAATTGTATCTAAATCAGATCTTACATTTGTTAATCCTTTGCCAGAAAACAAAACATCTTTAGACATTTTATTTAAAGAATTCCAATTTGTTAAAAATGTTTCACTTGAAAATTGTCCATATCCAGAAACAACTTCACCTGCAGCTTCTGTTGCTATTCCTTGTGATGGTCTAATTTTACCTAAACGATCCACCATTGAAGATACAAAAACTTTATATTGATCATCTGTTAAACCTTTTTTTATAGCATTAATTCTTGAAGCTCCTTGTTTAGCAGAATTTAATAATTCATTTGCTATTTTATCTGGATCTGCAATTCTTTGAATTGGTTCATAATATGTTTCAATTCTATTTAATCCTGCTTTGTAAAAATTATTTGCTCTATTATAAGCGTTAACGGCTTTATCTCCTTGAGATGATGCAAAAGATTGTATGTCATCAGATAATGCTTTATAAACTAATTTTAATGAACCTTTATCAACATCTGTGATTAATGGTAAATCTGCAAGTTTATTTCCAATTTTTGATCTTATTTGTTTAACAGCGTCATAAGGTAATTGATTTGAACCATACGTTTGTCTAGCAACATCCATTTGTACATTTTCTAAAACATCATTTAAAAAACCATTTTTAAAAATAGCAGAAGTATTTTCAGCTCCAGCAATTGGAGATACTTGATTTTTTAATTCTGCAATAGTATTTGTTAATTTTACGTTTGATTGTGGTTTAATAAATCTATCTACATCTCCGTATAATACCCCTGCCTTTGATTTAAAACGACCAATAAAACTATCTTGAGCTGATATCCCATCTTCAGCAATAGATACAGGTCTTAATCCATAAGTAATTTGTTGACCAGCTTGCATTGTTGTTGCAGGAAATTCTTTATCAATTAAATTAGCGGCAATTTTAGTTGCTCTTGCTCCAAGATCGTCTTGAGCTTTTTGTGCGAAATCACTTATTACTTTTCCGCCTGGCATATTATTTACAAACATTTCAACAGTATGTATTGCTCTGTTTTCTGTTGCTTGACCAAGAGATGGAGAAACTCCTGCATTTCCAAAATCTTTTAATCTTTTTACCATTAATTCTGTAGCTTCTTTTCCACCTCTAAATAAATATTTTGCACCATTAACAATAGCTGGCCCAAGAACTTGACCTGCTCCACCGTAACCAAAATCCATAATTCTTTCTTGGGCTAGTTCTTCTGGTGTTCTTAAAATTTCTGTTCCTAAAGTTTTACCAATTAATTCAGCAACTTCTGTTCCTGCTGCTGTTCCCAAAGCAGCTCCTTTAGCAGCTCCATAAGCTGCACCACCAATTCCGCCAGTAACAAGTCCTGATGCTGCACCTAATCCTGCGCCTATTGTTTGACCAACAATTTGAGAAGCTGGTCTAATAAAATCTAATCCATAACTCATATCAAAATTATTTTTATCTGTTAAAATTAATTTTTCACCATTTTCATTTATGACATAAAAATTATTTGGATCTGTTTTATCTTGTTCAACTCCATTTGGATAAAATTTTTGTAATGTTGCAAATTTAGATTCAGTATTTGGAGCTGCAGCAACGGCAGTTTTTATTCTTAATGGAATAGTTCTTAAATTCTTTGGTTGGTCAAAATTTTCAACTAATTCTGCCTCTGTTGCTTTAGATGATCCTAATGTACTTGCATAATTTGTTGTCGTACCAACACTAGGTATATTTATTTGAATTTGAGGATTATAGTCTTTTACTATTTCTGCTTCTAAAATATCAGCCATTTTTTTATATATTAAAAATTAATATTCTTTTCTTCTGCTAACTTTAAATTGAAAACCATTTTTACCAGGTGTTTGATAAATTAATTTATCATTTGTTGAATCAAATCCTATTAACGAAGTTCCTAATGGAACAGGAATAATATTTTCTCCAACTTTAATTTGTTTTGGTCTAATATCACTATCTATAAATACATCTGTAGGATTAATGCCTTTTGGTAAAATGCTACTGCTAATATTATTTCTAAACGAATCAATAGATTGTTGATTTGCTTCAAATAATTTAAAAGCTGTTCTTGAAAAATCTTCTCTTTGTTTTGGAGTTAAATCAGTTCCATCTACAACTTGTTTATAAAGACCTATTGTATATCTATCTATCTTTGAACCTGCTAATCTTGCTTTATCATATTCACCTTCTCTAACAACAGAAGTTGGATCTAAAGTTTTCATGTAAGTAAATATAGCTGCAATATCTCCAGCTCCTGTTTGTCTTTCAAGACCACTAAGTAATTTATTTAATTGTACTTGACTTTGGTTAAAATCTTTTACAGTAGGATGATCTACATAAGTCCCCATTAATTTTTGAGCATAAGCATTTGTTTCTTTTTGCAATTCTGCTTTTATTTTTGGTTTTTGTAATTCTTCATCAATCATACCTTTTGCAGCTACTTCTGGATATAATGAACCAACTGTTTTATAAACACCTTCTGGCAAATTTTTAACAAACTCTTGTTGTTTTTTTATTTTTCCAAATTCATTAACTAATGAAGCGCCCTTTAATCCTTCAATAAAAGATGGTAATGCAGCTTGTCCAAAATTTTCACCTCTAGATCCAGCTCCTAATAAACTTAATCCCATTAGAGCTTCTGGGCTTCCAAGCAATCCCATTAAATTCATTGTGTCATTTAACTTAGTATCTTTTGGAGTAATAACTGAATTATCAGTTGTATTTGGAGTAATAACTGAATTATCAGTTGTATTAGTAGATTCGTTTAATCCATAAGTACCGCCTGGATAATATTTTTTTAATAATTGTGTGATATCGTCAAACATTATAATAGTCCTTTTTGTAAAAGATACTGTGTAAATATACCAGCATCTTTAGGTTGGTTAGTCAATAATCCTTGCGGATATAATATATTATTTACATTATTTTTTGCAGAATAATAAGCATCAAATATATTTTTTTTAGTTCCATATTGTGGAATATTTGGCGCTGGTAAAGTAGTATTAATTAATCCTACTGGTTTATTCTGTGATGCAACACCAAGTCCGCCTGACAAAGCAGTATATCCTAAAGTTCTAGCAATGTCTGCTGGAGTTTTAGGTATTAAATTAGAAGCAAAATCTGTTATTTTATCAAAGTAAGTTGGTTGTGGGCTTAGTATTCCTGTGCTTGCAGCACCACCTTGAGCTTCCATTTGATTAATAGCGCTATTATAATCAAGAACAGAATTATTAGCTGCTGCTACTTGTTCAGGTGTTGGTGCTGTAGGTATATAATCTGTTAAAGATGCTGCGTCTGTAGCTGTTCCAGCTCCTGTTGCTACATTTGCCGCTGCTACTTCTGATGCAGTTGGAGGTACTTCAACATAATTTGTTAAAGACGCTGCGTCTAATCCTGTTCCTAATGTTGCTTCAGCTGCTATGTTTGCACCTGTTCCTGCTCCTGCTGCCGCAGCTTGTGATGCTGTTAATGGTAAATCTGCATAAGTTGTATATATAGCATCTCCTGCATTTGCTGCTGTAGCTGCTGCACTTCCTTCGCTTAAACCTATTAATTCTGGATTTGCTGTTGCTATTGCCGCTACTGCTAAAGCTGTTTCAATTGGATTGTCAGCTGCTTTTTCAATTACATCTCCAACAAAATTACCAGCTTCTTTACCAACATCTGTTACAGTATCTATAACATCACTTATTGGATTTCCGCCACCACTACACATAAATTATAACCTTTTTTTAAATAAGTTGCCTACTGTTTCATACTTTAAAAAGTTATACAGTTTAGCAACTTTACCTATTGATATTCCAACACTAGACGCTGGACAAAATTCTATTGCTTTTTGTTCTTTAGCCCACTCTTCAGCTTTTTTTATTAAACGTATTGCCATAGATGGACATTTGTTTCTATAGTCTGGATGAACATATAATAACAAATCATTAGCTATTTTTTCATAACAGAAAAAGTATTCGTTTACAAATGCTATATACATACCGATAATTTTATTATCGTATATACCAACCCACATATTTCCTTGTTTATTTTTTTTAAAAGATTTTGCTAATTGTTCTAACTTTTTAGGAACATAAGGTAGAAATTTATAAGCACCTTCTTGGTGCATTACATATACTAAGTCTATCATAT